>Ga0181528_10000018_pt1 | contig 201413 bp, 202 predicted proteins | sample PEATcosm2014_Bin_47_FD_119742 | JGI IMG/M metagenome (GOLD analysis project Ga0181528, IMG submission 119742) | Peatland microbial communities from MTU Mesocosm Facility, Houghton, MI, USA - PEATcosm2014_Bin10_10_metaG | ecosystem: Environmental > Terrestrial > Soil > Wetlands > Peat | place... | reverse complement strand
CCGTTCAGGACAGAGTAGAGCCGATGGTGATAGGCCGGATATCCGCCGTCGCCGCAATAGGCGCGACAGGCGTAGTCGGGCTCCAGCGGCGCGTGGCGAGCCAGCAGCAGCAGTCGCGTCCGCTCCGCTTCGGTCGGGCGGAGCAGAAAATCTGGAGCGAACGGAAGCCGCATTGCTGGGTCTCTAAAGTCGGCGATGTGCTGCAATCAGCAAGGCCCGGGCCAAGGCCAAGGGATCGCGAACCCACGACAAAACCTCAAGCAATCGCGACAGATGCGTTGCCGAGATCGCACCAAAGCGTACGAACCGGCGCCTGCGCTCCCGCCCCGGTACTTTCCGCGGCGCGAGACGACGAAGTCCCGGCCGGCGGTTTGCGCCTCTGCGCTCCGCTACGGTTCAGAAGGCGGCGCGAGCTCCGCCAGATCGTCAAACAGCAGAGCCGACAGCTCGCCTCGGCCGCGGATGTTCACCACCGCCGTCCGCGCGATCGAGGCAGGACGACAGGCCGCCGACCAGGTCGCCGTCGAAACCAGCGCGACGCAGCCCATGTCCTTTGTCAGGTTCTCCAGCCGGGCGGCAACGTTGCCGGTGTCGCCGAGGAATTGCAGCGAACTCCGATCGAGTGGCCCCACCTCGCCGAGCACCGACGGCCCGGTGTGGACGCCGACGCCGATTTGCAACGGCGAAACGATCTCGGCCTTGAGTTCGGCGTTGACCTCGCCGATGCTCCGCCCCATGGCGCAGGCGGCCGCAAGCGCGTTGCGGGCGCCTTTCGTCGCATCGCCGTCCAGGCCGAACACGCTCATCACGCCGTCGCCCGCGATGCTGGTGATATGGCCGCTCTGCGCCAGTATCGCCGAGGTTACGGCCTGGATGTAGCGGTTCAGAATGAAAATGGCGTCGAACGGCAGCCGCCCGGCGGCGAGCCGCGTCGACTCGCGCAGATCGACGTAGAGCGCGGTGGCGACGATCTCGCGCCCTTCTTGCAGCTCGAAAGCAAGGCCGGACCAGTTCCGCCCGGGCCTCAGCAGCGGCGCCACGCCGACGCTCTCGGTCGGGCGAAGCTGGCAAGCCAGTCGAACCCCGTCCGGCGAGCCGATGCGGCGCAGCGTCGTCAGTTCCGCAGCCTCGGCGGCCGGCGTGGTCTCCAGCCCGCGCCAGACGAGAACGCGGCAGGTCGAGCAACGTCCGCGTCCTCCGCACACCGCGACATGCGGCACGCGCGCCGCGCGGCTCGCCTCCAGCACAGAGTAGCCCTTCGGCGCCGCAAAGCTGCGGCCGCCGCGATAGTCGATCCGCACCTGTCCAGCCCGCAGCTCGCGTCGATTGCGCAGAGCTCTCAGCGTCAGCAGCGCCACAAAGCTCACGAGATAAGCCAATTGCAGCGACAGGGCGATTTGCGCGACGCGTTCGCCCGCCCAGCCGGGCGGCGCATGGGCGGCGGCGAACCCCGGTTGCACGGCGGCGTGCAACACCGCGTCCCAGCCCGCATTCATGACGCCCAGCACCGCCAGAGCCGGCAGCGCCAGCGCCAACGCGCCAAACAACAGCCGCCGCCGGCGATAGCCGCCGCGATAGCGCAGCCACATATGCACGCCGATGCAACCATGCGTCCATACGATGAACATCAGAGCGAACTGGCGCGTCAGGCTGACGAGCGGGTCGACGACCCAAAACACATACAGCACGCGCAGATAGGAATCTTCCAGACCGAACAACAGCACGCCGAGCCGGGCGTCGGCGACATGCGGCGCCAGCAAAAGCGGAATCGTGAATCCAAGCGCGAATTGCCAGGCCTCGATCGCCGGCATCCGCAAGTGACGGCGGCGATAGAGGCCGCGAAAACCCAGCGAAAGATGGGTGAAGAACGCAACCAACAGAAGGACCAGCCCGACAGGCGTGCGCCACGGCGCCAGTATGACGCCGTGGCCGATCGCCTGCACCGCCCTGAGCCCGAACAGGCCGCAGGCGTGACTGAGGAAATGACAGGCGGCGTAAGTGAACATGGTCAGCCCGGCCGCCAGCCGCACGCTGCGCTCCAAGGGTGTCTTGACTTCGAGCAACGCTCCCACCCATCTTTGGCCTGGAACTGAAGCTACCTCGTTTCCAACGGATTGCGAACGCCCCGGCCATGGCGCGAACATTCGAGACGCTTGCGCGCATTCCGCTGTTTCAAGCGATGCCGGAAGGCGACATCCGCAAGCTCGATACGCAGTGCGTATGGCGGCGCGCGCGGACCGGCGAATGCCTGCTCGATTACGGCGATAGCGGCGCCGACCTCTACTTCGTCGCCGCGGGCAAGGTGCGGGTGCGGATCCAGACCGTCTCGGGCAAGGAGGCGATCTTGCGCGACATCGGCGACGGCGAATTCTTCGGTGAGCTGGCGGCCATCGATGGTTTGCCGCGCTCCGCCTCGATCGTCGCCGTTACGGATGCGACCATCGCGAAGATGCCGCCGGGCGTATTTCGTGAGATCGTGCACCGGCGCGCGGAGGTCTGCGACGCCATATTGGCATTGCTCGCCTCACAGGTGCGGATGTTGGCCAATCGCGTCAACGAGTTCTCGGCGCTCGATGTGCGCGGACGCATCCGCGCCGAACTGCTCCGCCTCGCTAGGCCCGAACGGTCGGGCGCGGCGGGCACAGTGATCTCGCCGCCGCCGACCCATTCCGAACTCGCCGCGCGCGTGAGCTGCCGGCGCGAAGCAGTGACGCGCGAGTTGAACGCGCTCGCGCGCGCCGGCGCCATCGAGCGGAAGAAAGGCGGGATCGTCCTGACCGATCCCGCAAGCCTCGCCGAAAGCGTCGAACGGATGAAGATGTAGCCCGGCTATGGCGTCTGGCTTCGCCGATGAAGCGGGCGCGGTTGCCAATCAAGATGAATCCGGCCGTCAAGCTGTCGTCGCCGCGAAATCGGGTCACGGGCGGGACGACGCGCGCGGCTGGATTCTGGGCGCTCGCGGGAATGACAGGCTGGCTCAGGTTGATCGGCCGGCGCTCTTTGCGAGGACGGCGAGACGCCAACTCCTCACGATCTGTGCGTTTTCGCACCCGCGTCGATCCGCAATCGGCCTTCAATCGCCTCCACAGACCGCAGTCCCGGCGCGGTGCGAGCAAACAGGAGGCCCAGATGCACTTTCCGAACCTGACCGAAATCGGCAAGAACTTCGACAAGGAGGAGGGCAACGACGGCGTGCGGATGTGGACGCTGAATAGCGTTTCCTCCTCGCTCGTCAGCAGGCGCAAGGATCTCGACGCGGCGCGCAGGGCGGCGAGCGGACGGTTCGCGACCGTCGATCCGCGCTCGCGGGTCGGCGTGCCGATCAAGGTGAGCGACCGGGTGACGTTTTTCAACGGGGGCTCGGGCTTCAACGCTCAGGTCGGCGCCGAAACCCAGGTGAAGAAGCTCGAGGCCGATGTCGCCCGCCTCGAGGCCAAGTTGACGCGCCAAGGGGCCGTGCTGAAGCCCAATGGCGAGATCGATTGGAGCCTCACCCAGGGCGTGGTCGTCTACGACCGCACGGCGGAGGCGAAGGAACTGACGCGGCTGCGCTTCGGGGGCGGGATGCTCTACACCGACGACGCCTGCAAGGTCGCCTTCGACACCACAGAATCGGTTACCCAGCACATGGGCCCGGGTTGGGCGATCTACGTGATGAGCCCGACCGGCAACCTGCACGCCTCGTCGCATTCCGTCGGCCACCGCCACCATAGTTCGCTGCTCGCCGGAACGGAAGTCGCAGGGGCCGGCGAGGTGAAGGTGTTGGGCGGAAAGCTGGTCCACATCTCCAACAAGAGCGGACATTACGCCCCCGGCGCCGCCCACCTGTTGCAAACTCTCTATCTTCTGAACAAGCGCGGCATCGACCTGAACCAGACCAAGGTGACGTTCAAGACCCGCGACGACGCCGAAAATTTCGGCAATGTTCAAGCCTTCCTTGATTGGATGCAAAAGAAGGGATTCGAGCCGGACTTCGAATTCGCCAAGCTCATGGCCTATATGCAGACCATCGCCTTCGATGAATTCGACCTCATGGCCGCGTCGACGGGCTGGCATTGGGTGACTGTCGAGGAACAGGCAAAAGGCCTGCGCGGCGTCATCGACGCCTCGGGTATTCCGGTCGAGCCCAAGGTTGTGCGCAAGTGGCTGAAGCAGGTCAAGGCGAAGTCGATGAGCGTCACCAAGCAGAGCGGCGTCGGCCGTTGAGCGGGCGACGCCTCCCGGCGTGCGCTCGACGCGCGCCGCGCAGGGATCAGCGGCGGTCGCTGATTTGCTGGATAATGTCCTGCAGCGCCGCGTTCGGTTGCGGCGCGCTGAACAGAAAGCCCTGGACTTCGTTGCAGCCTTCGCTGACGAGACGCTCCAACTGTTCCACGCTCTCCACTCCCTCCGCGGTCGTCCTGATGCCCAGGTTGACGCCGAGCCCGATCGCCGCGCGCACGATCGCCAGGCTTTCGGGATTGCGGATCATTTCGCGCACGAAACACTGATCGATTTTCACCTTGTCGAACTGAAAGGCGCGGAAATAGCCTAAGCCGGAAAATCCAGTGCCGAAATCGTCGAGCGAAATACGCACGCCGAGCTTCCGCAACCCCTCGAGAATGGCGATATTGTGCCGGGTGTTGCCGAGCATCACGTTCTCGGTGATCTCCAGTTCGAGCCGATGCGCCGGCAGGCCCGCCGCCGCCAGCGCGTTGATGACGATGCCGGATAGCCCCGCCGCGCGGAACTGGATCGGCGAAAGATTGATCGCCACCCGCAACTCGTTGGGCCAAGCCGCCGCATCGGAGCAGGCCTGGCGCAACACCCACTCGCCGATCGAGACGATGAGCCCGGTCTCTTCGGCAAGCCCGATAAAGTCGGCTGGAGGAACAAAGCCGCGAGTTGGATGGTTCCAACGCAGCAATCCCTCGAAACCCGCGACCTTGCGCGACTTCAGGTCGACGATCGGCTGGTAATAGATTTGGAATTCGTGGCGCTTGACCGCCTCGCGGAGATCCATCTCGAGTTGACGCCGGCTTTCGGCCTTCAGACTCATCTCCGGTTCAAAGAAGCGGCATACGCCGCGGCCGTCGGCCTTGGCGCGGTACATCGCGAGATCGGCCTGTTTGAGCAAGGTGGAGACGCTGTTGTCGCCGCCGGAGAACAAGGCTATGCCGACGCTCGCGCCGACATGCACCTGATGGCCCGCAACCATATGTCCGGCGCTGACGGCGGCGATGATCGTCTCGGCGAGAGTCTGAGCCGAGCGCGGCGTATCGGCGGACATATGCACGACCGCGAACTCGTCGCCGCCGAACCTTGAAACGAAATCGCCGTTCTGCAGGCTGGAAGTCAGACAGAACGCGATCTGGCGCAGCAGTTCGTCGCCGGCCTCGTGGCCAAGGGTGTCGTTGATGTTCTTGAATCCGTCGAGGTCGATGAAGAGCAAGCTGAGTTGATGACCGTACTGGCGCGCGCGCTCGCGCATCTCGTTGAGCTTGTCGTCGAACGCATGCCGGTTGAGCAGGCCGGTCAGCGAATCGTAGTGGGCGAGGTAGCTTATGCGGTCCTCGCTGGCCATGCGCAGCGCCACCTCGCGCTGGATAGCGGCGTCCGCCTGGCGAAGCTTCTGCGTGCGCTCGGCGACGCGGTCCTCCAGATTCTGCTTGGCGACCTGCAACGACCTGTTGAGGTTGCGCATCTGCAATTCGGCGCGCCGTTGCGCCACCTGGTTCTCGACCCGCGCCAGCGCCACGCCGAAGTCGACGGGCTTGGTGACATAATCGTTGGCGCCGGACTTCAGCGCCTGCACGACGTCTTCCGACTGATCGCGCGCGGTCACCATGATCACCGGCAGGATCGACGAGTCGAACCTCTCGCGGATGCGCCGCAACACTTCGTCGCCGCTCATTTCCGGCATCATCCAATCCAGCAGCACGCAATCGAAATCGTCGTTCTCGATGGCGGCGAGCGCTTCTCGCCCGCCCTCCGCTTCGACGATCTGGTAATTGCGGCGCAACAGACGACGAGTCAGCAGCGCACGGTTGTCGGCGAGGTCATCGACGATCAACAATCGACCGGCGTGCTGGGCTGCGGGCGCCGCCAGATCCTCGCGGACGGCAGACGCGGAAGAGGAGGACATTTGCTTTCTCCAACGAGATATCTGGCTACGCCGCCTTCTTGTAGGCGACTTGGGCGGGCTCAGCGGGCGCTTCGGCGGGCAGGCGGATCGTGAAGCAGGAGCCCGATCCCGGTTCGCTTTCGACGAAAATCTCTCCACCCATCATGCGGCAGAGTTTTTGGCTGAGCGCCAGGCCAAGCCCGGTGCCCTTCTGCTTGCGCGACGCCGCGCTGTTGACCTGACGGAACTCCTGAAACAGGATCTTGAGATCCTCCGGGGAGATGCCGATGCCGGTATCGCGAATCTCGATCTCGAACCATTTCCTGCCGTCGACGCGAAAGCCGCGCGCCGTCAGCGAAACCACGCCTTCGGTGGTGAACTTGGCGGCGTTGCTGAGCAGGTTGAGAACCGCCTGGCGCAGTCGCAGCTCATCGGATTTCATGACGCCGAGTTGCGGTTCGACGTTCACTACGAGCTTGTTGCGGTTGGTTTCAACCAGCGGGCGCGCGGTCACCGCGATGGCGGCGAGCGCAGCTTCGATGTTGAAGCTCGCCGACTGGAGCGACATGCGATTGGCCTCGATGCTGGAAATGTCGAGGATGTCGTTGACCAGCGACAGCAGATGCCGCCCGGCCGTGTTGATGCGCGCCAAATCCTTGACGCGCGCCGCGTCCCCGGCGAACTCCGCGTCCTCAGCCAGGATCTCGCTGAAGCCGATGACCGCGTTCAGCGGCGTGCGCAATTCGTGGCTCATGCGCGCCAGGAACAGCGACTTTTCGCGATTGGCCTGCTCGGCGTTTTCGCGCGCGCGCTGCAGCCGCTCGGCTGTTTGACGGTGGCGTTGGGCCTCGCGGGCGATATTCGACTCGGAGGCGAGCAGCATGCCGTAGTAGATCGCCAGACCCCCCATATACATCGTGGCGGTGATTGCCGATACCAGGCCCACATTGGTCAGTTGCTCGACCGGGACTCTCTGCGGCAATCCTCCGCCGAGCTTCCAAATGGCGAGGAACGTCACCAGATTGGCGACGAACACGGCAAGCACCATGCGCGGATTGGAGTGAAGATAGAAGAAGCCGTTGGCGAGCGATATGAGCAGCCAGGGCAGGAAGGGCGAACTCATGCCGCCGTAGAAATAGGCGCCGTAGAGCGTCAGGGCGAGCAGCATCTCGTAGGAGAGCCGCGCGGCCCATTCCAGACTGCCGGTCGCCTTCATCAGAAACGGCAGCGTCCAGAACGACACCACGCCGGCGTCGATCACGCCGACGCGCCAGCCCGGGTCTGGGTCGGCAAGGTGAAGAAACAGGCTGATCGAGGTGGCGCTCGCTGGCCCCAGGATATGGGAGATGACGAACATGCGCGCGCGCCCGAGCGCCGCCTTGCTATTGCGTGCGCGCTGCGGGACGAACCAATCGACCATCCCGGAAAGGCTGCTCAACATGAGTAGGAAACCCCTGCGTGCTGCAACGTAGTCATGAAATGGAACTTCGCTGCGGTAGACGATGGGGTCGCCGGATAAAAAATGTGTTTCCCGAGGTGCCGGCGGCCGGGAGTTGACGTGCGGAAATGGCGCAACCGCGAGATACCATGAACAAAGCGTAACGCTTCCGGGCGCAAATACGTCCTAATAACCAACAACGCGGATTTCCCGCCACTTTACCGGGATAGTAAGCTCCGTTGCGCGATATAGCGATGCGTAACGGGGGCCGCTATGTCGTTTGGCGCAGACGTGACTCGCTTCATCGATGGGTTCATCCCGGAGGATATGCTTGGCGATCGCGAGGCGCGCACCCGCGCCCGGATGTTCATGCTCAGCCATACCTTCGGCCCAATTCTCGGCGGCGTCATACCGATCTATCTGCTGTTCATCGACCCGACGGGGCGGTGGAAGCTCGTGCTGCTCGCCGGATCCATCTTCAGCTTCTGGGCCTATCCGTTCGTGCTGAAATACAGCAAGAAGTACGAACTGCTGTGCTACGCCTCGATCCAGAACCTGCTGTTCGCGATCCTCTGGGGCTGCTATTTCTATGGCGGGCTGTCGTCGCCATTCATACCTTGGTTGGTCACCGTTCCGCTGCTGGCGTTCTTCTACCTGAAGGCGAATGCGGCGAGCGGCGCGATCATCTCCGGCCAGATCATTCTGAATCTGGTCGGCTTCACTGTCGCGATCGAGGTCTATGGCATTCCGCGCAGCATAGCGGTTGAAAACCTGGCGGTCATCGGAATGATCTCGATCGCGAGCGCGGCGACCTACGTCTCTATGATGGCGCTCTATTACGCCGGCATTCTGGCGTCGCAGAAGGAGTTCGAGGACGAAGCGCGCCGCCACATGGAGACTGGCAACGAGTTGCGCGAAGCCGTCGAAAAGGCCGAGCGGGCCGGCGCGGCGAAGGCGGAGTTCCTGGCCAGGACGAGTCATGAGTTGCGCACGCCGCTCAACGCGGTCATCGGCTTCAGCGAAGTTCTGCTCGAAGAGACGAACCCGGCCAACGATCCGCAGGGGGTCGAGGATCTCAACAAGATCCGCGCCGCTGGCAAGCATCTGCTCGGCCTCGTCAACGCCATTCTCGATCTTTCCAAGATCGAGGCCGGCCGCATGGAGGTGTTCGCCGAGCGCCATTCGCTCAGTCAGCTTCTGCCGGCGATCGTCAACCGCGGCAACGGCGCCGGGCGCCGGAAGAACGTCGAGATCGCCGCGGCGGTCGACCCGGGCGCGGGCGAGATCGAGACTGACGCGCAGAAGCTTGAGCAGGTGTTGAACCTGCTGATCGACAACGCCGTCAGATATGCGAGCGGCGGCGGCGTCGTCGTGACGGCGTGTCGCGCGACGCTCGCCTCGGGCGAATGCGGCGTCGCGATCTCGGTGAGCGACTGCGGGCCGGGGATCGACGGCAAGCTGTTGCCGACGCTGTTCGACACCTTCAACGAAGGTCAGGACCTTCAGCACGCGCAGAAAGGTCCGGGTCTCGGCCTGCCGCTCGCCCGCCGGCTTTGCCGTCTGCTGCGCGGCGATCTGCGCGTAGCACGGACGGGCGCGCAGGGCACGCAGATGACGATCGAGCTGCCGCGCTTCTACGCGGTCGCCGCGCTTGCGGCCTGACGCGCGCCAGGCGCGAGCTTCAACTCAATTCATCGACGGGTACGGAAAGGAAGAAGAAATGACTGGCTCTATCCGGCGCGAGTCCTTGCCGGCGACATTGTCCGGCAGTCTCAGGGAATATCGGGTGATCGAGGGCGACGATATTCTCAAGCGTATCGAGACTTTCTATCAATGGCAGAACGAGCGCACGCGCGAGGGCTATTGGCCGTATTCGCGCATGCTGGATGAGGGGCCGCGTCAATCCTGCGGCGTCGTTGACGATCTCGGCCGCCGGACGGTCGGCGTCAATCTCGGTTCGCAGGATTATCTGGCGCTCGCCAACCATCCCACGATCCGCGCCGCGGCGCATGAGGCGATCGAACGTTACGGCGTGCACAGCGCCGGCTCGCCCGCCTTCATCGGCAACACCCGCGCGTCGGCCAGCCTGGAGAAGGAGATTTCCGAGTTCCTCGGCATGGAGCGCACGGTGCTGTTTCCCACCGGCTTCGCCGCGGGTTTCGGCGTGATCAAGGGACTGGTGCGTTCGAGCGATCATATCGTGATGGACGCGCTGGCGCACGCCTGCCTGCAAGAGGGCGCAGCCGCGGCGACCAAGAACGTGTTCCTGTATCGGCATAACGATCTCGGCTCGGCGCGGCGCTGGTTGGAGCGCATCCGCGCCAGCGACAAGACCAACGGCATTCTGCTGATCACGGAAGGGCTGTTCTCGATGAATTCCGATACGCCCGATCTCAACGCGTTCGCCGAGCTGGCGCGCGAATGCGGCGCCACGCTGATGGTCGACGTCGCGCACGATTTCGGCGCGCTCGGCGAAGATGGCCGCGGGCAGCTCGCCATTCAGGGCGCTCTCGACAAGGTCGATCTTGTGATGGGCAGCTTCTCGAAGACATTCGCCTCGAACGGCGGGTTCGTCGCCGTGCGCAGCCGGGCGGCGCAGCAATATCTTCGCTATTACGCCGCCGCGGGGACGTTCTCGAACGGCCTGTCGCCGATCCAGGCGGCGGTCGCGCTGACGGCGCTGCGGATCGTGCGGTCGCAGGAGGGCGCCGAGCGCCGCCGCGCCATGATGCACAACTCCGTGTTCCTGCGCGAGCGGCTGTCCGCGGCGGGCATGGAGGTCTATGGCGAGCCTTCGGCGATCGTGGCGGTCAAGATGGGCACCGAGGCGCTGGCGCGTCTGGTGTCGCGCGAGATCGCCGGCATGGGGCTGGTCGCCAATCTCGTGGAGTTTCCCGCCGTGCCGAAGGGGGAGGCGCGCTTCCGGCTGCAGGTCATGGCCGACCACAGCGAACAGGAGCTGGCTTTGGCCGCCGAGATCATGGCCAAGGCCGTGCGGCAGGCGAAAGATCGGCTCGAAGCCATCTACGCGCAGGAGCAGCGCGCCGTCGCCTGATTGGCGCTGGGGTTTGAAATCAGGCTGCGTCGGCGCGGGGGACGCCGGGCGCCATCAGCGCACTGGTCCCGGCGTCGGCCTCCATCGCCGCCGGACAAACGGCGCGGGTCATTCCGCCAGACGCAAGCCCTCGCGCGCGGCGTCCAGATTGAGGCGGATGAACTTCGGCGGCGCTTCGAGTTGGATCGCCTGCTCCAAGGTCGCCGCGGCGCACAGGCCGGCGATGCGGGTCAGCGCGCCGAGCGCCACGACATTGGCGATGCGCGGGTTGCCGAGCGCCGCCGCCCGGGCCGCGAACGGCAGCGCGCGCGCCCCCTCCGCGCTCAACCGCTCGTCGATGAGGATCACGCCGCCCGGCTTGACCAGGGAAAGCGAACGCTCCAGCCCCATCTGCGACAGCGCGGCCATAGCGTCCAGCCCGGTGGCGAGCGGATAGTCGCCGGCATCCTCGGTGACGATGAGATCGGAATAGCAGAAACCGCCGCGCGAGGTCGGCTCGTAGCTCTGCGATTGCGCGGCGCGCCTACCCTCCAGCGCCAGCGCGCGCAGCAGGATCGCCATGCCGGTGATGAGGCCCTGGCCGCCGCTGCCGGCCATGCGGATCTCTTGACGGATTCCTTGGCGTTCGGCGGTCATCGTTTGAGTCCCAAAGCGGCGGCGCGCTCGCGGTAGCTCGCGCCATATTCCGGCCGCTCGCGCTGCACCAGCACGCCCGCGCGCATCCGGCGCGGGCGGAACGGCTCGTCCTCGTGCGGCGCGGCGGGGCGCATCTCGTCCTTCTGCGAGAACAGCATCTCGGGCGACTCGCCGAGATCGTTCTTGCGCCCGTTGATCTCGGTGCAGTCGGAGAACGCCTCGACGAAGGAGAAACCCTTGTGGGCGATGGCGGCCTTTATCAGGTTCTTCAGCGCCGGCGCCTGCCGCGTCACCTCGCGGCCGACGAAGCTGGCGCCGGCGCCTTCGGCGAGCGCGCAGGCGTCGAAGGTCGGCTCGATGTTGCCGGTGGGAGATGTCAGCGTGATGCGGTCGGAGGAGGTGGTGGGCGAGGCCTGGCCGCCGGTCATGCCGTAGATCTCGTTGTTGAGCATCAGGCAGGTGATGTCGAGATTGCGCCGGCAGGCATGGATCAGATGATTGCCGCCGATGGCGAGACAATCGCCGTCGCCGGTTACCACCACGACCGTCAGGTCCGGGCGCGCGAGCTTGAGCCCCGTGGCGAAGGCTAAAGGCCGGCCGTGCGTGGTGTGATAGGTGTTGGCGTCGATATAGGCGCCGACGCGCCCAGAGCAACCAATGCCGGAGACGACGGCGAGCTTGTCCTTGTCGAGCCCGAGCTCGTGCACGGCCCACAGCAGCGCCCGCAACGCGATGCCGTGGCCGCAGCCGGGACACATGAAATGCGGCATCAGGTGAAGCCGCAGATAATCCTTGATCTCGAACGGCGGGGGGACGTGCTCGGTCATGGCCGAAGCTCCTTGGCCGCGTGGATGATTTCAGCCGGACTGATCGGCTCGCCGTCGAGCCGGTTGAGGCGCGTGACCTTGGGGCCGGCGAGGCGCTCGATCTCCAGCGCGAGCTGGCCGGCGTTCATCTCGGGGACGAGGACGGCGCGGGCGCGGGCCGCCGCCTCGCGCACGGCGCGCTCCGGGAACGGCCACAGCGTGATTGGCCGCAGCAGCCCCGCCTTGATCCCCTGGGCGCGAAGATCGACGACGGCGCGCCGCGCGGCGCGGGCGACGATGCCGATGCCGACGATCAGCACCTCAGCGTCCGCCGTCTCCTGCGCCTCGTAAGCTTCGATGCGATCGCGGTGAAGCTCGATCTTGTCGAGCAGGCGCCGGGTCGCGCGTTCCGCGAGATCGGGCTTCTGTGTCGGGAAGCCTTCGGCCGTGTGGGTCAGGCCGGTCACGTGGATGCGGTGGCCGTCGCCCGGGCGCGACATGACGGGCACGAGATCCGCCGTCTCGGCGTACGGGAGGAAACCGGGGTCCTTGCCGGCCCACTTGCGGTCGACGGTGACGACCAAAGCCTTCGCGGGCAGCGCGACCGATTCAATCAAATGCGCGATCACCTCGTCGTAGAGCACGACGACCGGCGTGCGGAACTCTTCCGCGAGATTGAAGGCGCGGATCGTCTGCGCGTAGATCTCCTGCACGGAGTTCGGGGCGACGACGATGATGGGATGATCGCCGTGCGTGCCCCAGCGTGACTGCATGATGTCGCCTTGCGAAGGCCGCGTCGGCATCCCCGTTGAAGGCCCGCCGCGCATCACGTTGACGATGACGCACGGCGTTTCGGTCATCGCGGCGTAGCCGAGGTTCTCCTGCATCAGCGAGAAACCGGGGCCGCTGGTGGCGGTCATCGCCTTGGCGCCGCCGAGCGAGGCGCCGACGACAGCGGCGAGCGAGGCGATCTCGTCCTCCATTTGCACGAACACGCCGCCGTGTCGCGGCAGCTCGCGCGCCATCGTCTCGGCGATCTCGGAGGAGGGCGTGATCGGATAGCCGGCGAAGAAGCGGCAGCCGGCGGCGAGCGCGCCCAGCGCCGAAGCGCGATTGCCGGGAAGGGTGACGAGCGACATTCAGGCGACCCCTTGCGCGACCGGCGCGATCGCGACCGAGATGGCGAAATCGGGACACAGCCATTCGCAGACGCGGCAGCCGGTGCAGGCCTCCGGCGTCTTCAAATAGGCGATGTGCTCGGCGTTGAGCGCCAGACAGCGCTCCGGGCAAACTTTCGTACAGATGTCGCAGCCCTTGCACCATGCGGGGTCGATCTGCATCGAGATCTCCACGTCGTGATGTCTGGCGGCGTCGGCGTCCACGCGCCCGGCGTCGAAGCGCAGCGACGGCTCGGCCCGCGCGGCTTCCGCCCAAGCGCGGCCGGCGTGGAACGCCTTGCGGTTGATCTCGCGCGATTTCGCCGGCGTCAGCGTGTCCAGCGTCGTCAGCCAGTCCTCGACCGCGATCTCCATCGACACCGAGAGCACGCCGAGCAGCACGGTATTGGCCGCGCGCGGCTCGCCCAGCTCGGTGGCGATTGAGGTGGCGTCGAGCGCGTAGCCCTCGTCGACCTTATCGGCGATCTCGGCCGGGGTCTCGCGCGCGTAGCGGGTCGTTGCGCCGCGGCGGCGGTCGCGGCACGCGAAAGGCGGCACGATGCGGCGGGTGTCGGCGATGAACAGACCCGTCTCCGGCTTGAGATATTCGAGCCAGCGCACGCCTTCGGCCCATTCCAGCGCGATCAGCACGTCGGCGTCGCCGAGCGCGATGGCCGGCGACCACACCTTGTCGCCGAAGCGGACATGGCTGAACACGACGCCGCCGCGCTTGGCCATGCCGTGCACTTCGCTCTGCTTGACCTCATGGCCCTGCTTCTGCGCGATCAGCGCCAGCGCCTTGGAGATCAGCAGCACGCCCTGGCCGCCGACGCCGACGACCATGATATTTTGCACCTCGGTCGCCGCGGCGAGGGCGGGGGCTTCGACCAGCGCGCTCATGCGTGCACCGGCTGGATGCAGTCGGACGGGCAGACCTGCGCGCACAAGGTGCAGCCGATGCAGGCCCCGGCGTCGATCCTCACTTTGCTGCGGCCCTCGTAGGTCTCGTCGCTCCAGACGATTGCCGGGCAGCCGAGGTTCATGCACGACTGGCAGGCGACGCAGCCGGACAAGGCGACAGCCATCGGCGCGCCCTTGATCTTGACGGGATCGAGCACGCAGGGGCGCTCGGCGATGACGACCGACACGCCCTTGTGCGTCGTCGCCTCGCGCAGCGTCTGCAGCAACTTGCCGACCTGATAGGGATCGACGCGGCGAATCCAGTCGACGCCGATCGCCTTGCACAGGCCCTCGTAATCGACCTTGTGCGTCGCCTCGCCGCGGATCGTCCGTCCGGTGCCGGGGTGGTCCTGGCCGCCGGTCATCGCGGTGATGGCGTTGTCGAGGATGACGACGGTGATGTCGGCCTTGTTGTAGACCGCGTCGATCAGCGGCGGAATGCCGGCGTGCAGGAAGGTCGAGTCGCCGATGGTCGCCACGACCGGCCGCGTCTCGCCCGCCGCCGCCATCCCGATCGCGTTGCCGATGCTCGCGCCCATGCAGACGGTGGTGTCGATCGAGCGCAAAGGCTCGACGGCGGCGAGCGTATAGCAGCCGATGTCGCCGGCGACGCGCGCGTTGAGGCCGCGCAACGCCAGGAAGGTCGCCGTATGCGGGCAGCCCGCGCACAGCACCGGCGGGCGCGGCATCGGCACGACGGCGGATTTCGCGCGCGGCGGCGGGGCGGCGATCACGCCGGCGGCGGCGAGCCCGGCGCGCACCGCCTCGGGCGACAGTTCACCGCAGCGGGGAAAATACGCCTTGCCCTCTGCCGCCAAGCCGAGGGCGCGGATCTCCTTCTCCAGCACCGGCTCCAGCTCTTCGACCACCAGCAGGCGGTCGACAGAGGCGGCGAAGGCGCGGATCGTCTGTTCCGGCAGCGGAAACGAGGCGCCGAGTTTCAGCACCGAGGCCTCGGGCGCAACTTCCTTGACGTAGAGATAGGACGTCGAGCCGGTGACGACGCCGTAGCGCCTGTCGCCCTTCTCCCACTGGGTCAGCGGCGAGGTTTCAAGATATTCCGCAAGCGCGCGCTCGCGCGTCTCCAGCTTGGGATGCAGACGGCGCGCGTTGGCGGGAATGGTGATGGTCTTGCCGGGATCGGCGATGAAGCTCTTGGGCGCGACATTCACGCGCGGGCCGACCCGCACCGCGCTGCGGGTGTGGGAAAGCCGCGTCGTCGAGCGCAGGATGACGGGCGTGTCGAAGGTCTCCGACAGCTCGAAGGCGAGCTTGACGAAATCGTGCGCCTCCTGCGCGTCCGAGGGCTCCAGCACCGGCGCCCCGGCGAAGCGCGCGAACAGCCGCGTATCCTGCTCGTTCTGCGAGGAATGGATGCCGGGATCGTCGCACACCACCAGCACCAGGCCGGCGTGGACGCCGATATAGGATTGCGACATCAGCGAATCCGCGGCGACGTTGAGGCCGACGTGCTTCATCGCGGCGAATGCGCGCGAGCCGGCGAGGGCGGCGCCGATCGCCACGTCGAGCGCGACCTTCTCGTTGGTCGACCATTCGACATAGAGGTCTTGCGCCGAATAGCGCGCGAGGCTTTCCATGATCTCGGTCGAGGGCGTGCCGGGATAGGCGGCGGCGACGCGCACGCCCGCCTCCCAGGCGCCGCGCGCGATGGCCTCGTTGCCCATCAGGGCCACGCGCTCGTCGGCCGGCGTGCGGTTCCCCAGGCTTGCATGCTGGTTCATTACGGCTCCACACTCCCGCGCGCCGCAGCCCGTCGGCGCCGAAATGCTGCCGGATCTCCGCAACGTCGCGATTCCGCGAGGTCAGGTGACGCTGCCCAATTCGCGGGCGCCGCGTGTTGATATCGATCAAACGCGTTCGCTCCCCCGCGATCACAAATACCGAGATCGCTCAGGCATTTCCCCAGCGGCGGGGCGCGATTTCCCCCAGCGTCAGACGGTGTGCGGACGCTGCGGCCGCGGGCTCTCTGCGGCGGTCCTTTGCTTCCGTTAACCGCCGGCGCGATTTTTCTGCCGGCTTGGCTCGCAGTTTAGCCAGGTCGGCAAGCCCGCGTTATCGGTTCGCGTGCGACGGCTGAGCCCGACCGCCGATCGAGGCGTCGACTTCGTGCTTCATGTCAGAAGCTTAATTCCGGTTCGCCTCCCGGCGGCGCGGCGTCAATGTGTTTGGGCCCGGCATGAACGGCTTGCTCAGCGAACCTCCCTGTCCATCGGCGCATGTTTGCGCCGTGCAGCAGGAACTCGCCGAGAAGGACGCCGCGCTCGCCGCGCTGTTCGACATGGGAACTGCTGGAATCGCCGAGGTCGACATGGTCAGCCGGCGGTTCGTGCGCGTCAACCGGCGGTTCTGCGAGATCATGCGGCGCGACGCCGCGCAACTGCTGACGCTCGGGCCCGGCGACGTCATCCATCCCGAGGATCGCGCGGCCGTCAAAACGGCATGGCGCGACGCGATGGCGGGGTCCGGCCGCTGGGAGGCCGAGGTCAGGCACGTCTGGCCGGACGGCGGCGAATTCTGGGTGCGGCTCGGCGTCTCGGTGGGGAAGCGCGACGGCGACGGCCGGCCGCAACGCTGCATCGCCGTGCTGCAGGACGTCACCGAGAGCGTCAAAGCCAAGGAGCAGCTACGCGACGGCGAGGCCCTGCTGCGGCTCGGGCAGAGCATCGGACGGATCGGCACGTTCGAGCGCAATCTCAGGTCCGGCGAGCTGTTCGTCAGCGCCGAGACGCGCGCGATGTTCGGACGCGAGCGCCGCGACTGCATGGTGGCGGCGGGAGACTGGAAGAATTCGTTTGTCGCCGAGGACCAGCCGCGAATTGAAGGGGAGATAAGCGAGGCGCTGCAGCGCCGCGACGAAGAGATCGCGATCGAATGCCGGATCGTGCGGCCCGACGGCAAGCTGCGCCATCTGGAGATGCGCGCGCGCTATTTCTACGACGACGCCGGCCGGCCGCTGCGCTCGGTCGGCGTCATCATCGATGTGACCGAACGGAAGGAAGCCGAGCAGCGGCTCGCCCATGCCGCGCGCCACGACGCGCTGACGGGGCTGCCCAACCGTGTGCTGCTGCGCGAGCGGCTGCAGGCTGCGAGCGAGCGCGCGGCGGCGGGCGAGCTCTTCGCCGTTCTCTGCCTCGATCTCGACCGCTTCAAGGACGTCAACGATACGCTCGGCCATCCCATCGGCGACCGGTTGCTGATCGAAGTCGGCCAACGCCTCACGCAAGACCTGCGGCCCGGCGACACGCTGGCGAGACTGGGCGGCGACGAGTTCGCCGTATTGCAGATGGAGCTGCGCGACCCCGACGACGCCGGCCGCCTCGCCCGCCGGCTGGTCGAACGGATCGGCGAGCCGTTCCTGATCGATGGCCAGCGCGTCGTGATCGGCGCCAGCATCGGCGTCGCGGTGGCGCCGCGCGACGGACGCCACGGCGAGGAGTTGTTGAGCGCGGCCGATCTGGCGCTGTATCAGGCCAAGGCGCAGCGCACGCGCGGCTGGCGCTTCTACGAGCCGCGCATGAACGACGAGGCGCGGGCGCGGCGCGAGCTCGAACGCGATCTGCAGCTCGGTCTCGCCAACGAGGAGTTCGAGCTGTTCTATCAGCCGGTGCTCGACGTTTCGAGCCTGCGCGTGCAGGGGTTCGAGGCGCTGATCCGCTGGCGGCGGCCGCAGCGGGGGCTGGTTCCGCCGGACCAGTTCATCCCGTTATGCGAAGAGACCGGCCTGATCACCAAGCTCGGCGCCTGGGTGCTGCGCCGGGCCTGCCGCGACGCCGCCGGTTGGCCGGAAGCGATCGGCGTGGCGGTGAACGTCTCGGCGGTGCAGGTCGGCGCCGGCGATCTCGACGCCGTCGTCGCCGCGGCGCTCGAAGAGAGCGGGCTCGCCGCCGGGCGGCTGGAGCTGGAGATCACGGAATCGGCGCTGCTCAACGATTGCGAGACGACGCTGGCGACACTGGGCCGGCTCAAGGCGCTCGGCGTGCGCATCGCCATGGACGATTTCGGCGCCGGGCATACGTCGCTCGGCTATCTGCAGAGCTTCCCGTTCGACAAGATCAAGATCGACCGCGCCTTGTCGAGCGAGGTCGACCGCTCCGCGAAGGGCGCGGCCATCGTCAAAGCGATGCTCGATCTCTGCGCGGCGCTCGGCATGGCGACCACCATCGAGGGCGTCGAGACGGAGGCGCAGTTCCAGGCGCTGGCGCGGATGGGCGGCCAGACGGTGCAGGGCTATCTGTTCAGCCCGCCGCGGCCGCTCGCCTGGGCGGCCTCGTTGCTGGCCCAGTTCGGCGGCGGGCCGGGGATGACGCAGGCGGCGGAGTAGGGCGCGAGTCGCAAACGAAAAGCCCGGCCTCGTGGCCGGGCTGTCGAAGCTTTGTGTGGCGGGGCTGTTCGCCCCGCCCGGGCCTTAGTTGAACGTCCAGTTCAGGCCGGCGCGCACCTGGTTGTCAGTGGTGTGAACCTTGAGCGAGGCCGGGATCGCCGCGTTGGAGTACAGGGTCTGTGTGCCGAGGTCGGTGTAGAGGTACTCGGTCTTGAAGCTCAAATTCTTGGTGATCTTGTACTCGGCGCCGGCGCCCGCCGTCCAACCGAGGCCGGTGACCGTCTTCGAGTACGGACCGCCGAGAAGGTCATTCCCATTATAGGAGACGCCGATGCTGCTGGCGGTGTCGCCGTAAGCCGCGCCGCCCGTTCCGAACAGCAGGAATTGAGGCGTCACGAGATAGCCCAGGCGCAGGCGCGCCGTGTCGATGTAGTGCGTCGTCGAACCGGCGGTGAGGTCGAGCGTGTTGCCCGGGTTGCTGGCGTGCGCGGTCAGCTTGCCGTTGATGTTGGCGAGGTCGATATCGCCTTCGAAGCCCGCGACCCACGTCGGCGCAAACTGCCAGTTGAAGCCGGCCGTCACGCCGCCGAGGAAACCGCTCGAATTGAGCTTGCCCGAGCCGGTGACGTTGCCGATTTCGAAGGGATAGCGGAAGGCGTCGCCCGCGAACCCGCCGTTCAGGCCGAGATAGAAGCCGGTCCAGTTGATCGTCGGCTCGGCGTAGACGGGCATGGGGGGCGCCTTGTGGGTCGGCAGGTCGGCCGCAAGCGCGGTTCCGGCGCCGAAAGCCAACGCCAAGACGATACATCCTTTGGTAAGCGAGTTCATTGTGCAACTCCTAAAAAAGCGGCTCCACTTCCGCTCGTCAACTCGTAAACTGCGGGCGCTCATCACTCTCGAAGCCAGGCGATCCAGTAGTGCGGGCTTCAACTTGTGGCGCTCAATTAGCCGATTCCGCCGGAGAAGTCTGTTGCAAAAAAATCGCAGCATCACCCAATCCGATACGAGAAAGTCCGCGGCAGGTCTACTGCCGCAGGCTTGCGTTGATTCAATGCTGAAAGTGGTTAAGTAAGTGATAATCCGAAATATAAATTACACGTTGAGCCGCTGCATTGCGCGAATCCTCAACGCGTGCGACAGGGATTTTCCTTGACTTGTAGTTCGTCTTCCGCAAGTGGCCGAGTTGTGGAATATAAATGTCTGCGTCATGCTTATGTTGGTCGTTGCGGCCACGCAACTTGAGGCTACGTCCACTTCATCTTGGCGGACGACGCACGACGTCTGCGAACCTCATTCCGTTCCGTCGCCAAAGATCATCCGCTTGTCGAACTTTCCGCTTGCGGAGGGCGACAGCTCCGGCTGGCCGCTGACCAGCAGCTCTTCACCCTTGGAGTTCACCAGCGTCCAGCGGCCGTCGCGCTCGACGATCGCCGCCACGCGGCCGAGGCGCGGCACCTCCTGGCCGGGGCGCACCGAGAAGATGCGGTTGCCCTCGCGCAGCCACGCGAATTCCGCCTGCGCGCCGACGAGCGAATAGCCCGCGACGTTGTCCTTGATCTCGCGCGGAATGGCGCCGACCGGACGGGTATCGACCTTCGTCGCATCGGCCGCGTCCGCGCCGCGGGCCGCATGACCGCTCGGCTGGGCGAAGATCGCGAGATATTCCATCCCGTTGATATGCGGCTCGTGGTTGCCTGCCAACATCATGTAGCCGGCGAAGCCGACGGCGCTCGCCGCCGTGGCGACGCCGCCGCCGACCAGCGCGAGGTCGATCGCCCGGCTCGCCGTGAAGCCGGCCGCGGCGCCCAGGACGGCCGCCAGGGTCTTCTTGTTATCCATGCTGGGCCTCGTCGGGCTTGGGGGCGCTTCGCAGCGCGGCGGCGAGATCGACGAATGGATCGTCGCACAGCGGGGAATGCAGGTTCTGCGTCATCGCGTCGTAGATGCGCGGCACGGTCTTGACCGCCTGATCGAGCACGGGATCGGCGCCGGCGGAATAGCCGCCCATCAGCCTGAGCTCGCGCGTCTCCTCGAAGCGGGCGACTAGGCCGCGCAGCCGCGTCACCAGCGCGCGCTGCTCGGGAGTCCATTTCGGCTGCTGGATGCGCGAGATCGAGGAGAGCACGTTGACCGCGGGGTAGCGGCCCTGGTCGGCGATGGCGCGGTCGAGCACGATATGGCCATCGAGCGTGCCGCGGATGTTGTCGGCGACGGGGTCGTTGTGGTCGTCGCCGTCGACCAGCACCGAGAACACCCCGGTGATCGAGCCGGAGCCTTCGGCGCCGGGGCCGGCGCGCTCCAGCAGGCGCGGCAGGTCGGAGAACACGCTCGGCGCATAGCCGCGCGCCACCGCGGGCTCGCCGGCGGCCAGCGCCACGTCGCGCGCGGCGTGAGCGAAGCGGGTCACGGAATCGACGATCAGCAAAACAGATTGGCCGCGGTCGCGAAAATACTCGGCGACGGTCATCGCCGTCTTGGGCGCGAGGCGGCGCATCATCGGGCTCTCGTCGCCGGTCGAGACGACGGCGACGGCGTTCTTGCGGTTCTCGCCGAGCGTGTCGTCGAGGAACTCGCGCACCTCGCGGCCGCGCTCGCCGACCAGCGCGATGACGACGGCCTGGAAGTCGGGGGCGCGGGCGAGCATGGCGAGCAGCGACGACTTGCCGACGCCGGAGCCGGCGAACACGCCGATCCTCTGGCCCGCGCAAAGCGGCGTGAACAGGTCGATGACGCGGATGCCGGTCTTGATCGGGTCGCGCACGCGAGCACGGCGCAAGGCGGGAGGCGGCTCGGCGTCGAGCGCCATGCCGCGCTCGCCCGGCAGCAGCGCGCCGCCTTCGTCGAGCGGACGGCCGAGCGCGTCGAGCACGCGGCCCTTCCAGTTCTCGTCGGGCCACAAGGTGAGGCTCTCGGCGCGGTAGGCGCGGGCGCCGATCTCGGTGTCGCAGCGCGTTTCGAACGGTTTGACGGTGATGGCGGAATTGTCGATTCGCACGACCTCGCCGATCGCCGCGCGCGGACCTTGGCCGAGCTTCACAATCTGGCCCATGCGCACGAAGCGCGACAGGCCGGCGACGCGAAAATGCGAGGTGGCGATCTCGGTGACGACGCCGCCGACGGCCACGCGCGGGGCAAGCTTGGCGCCGCGAGCCAGCGCGCCTTCGAGGCGTTCGAGCGCGTTCGGCCTGCCTCGCGCCGCCTCACTCATGCGGCGCCGCCCAGCGTCTTGATCGCGTCGGTCAGTGAGGTTTCGGTCTGGGTGACGCCGTTGCTGACGGCGTCGAAATTGCGGGTGACGGTGATGAGGCGGGTCATCTCGGTGACGGGATCGACATTGGCGCCCTCGACGAAGCCCTGCTCGACGCCGTTGGCGGAAAAGTCGAGGATCGGCAGGGCGGCCTTGTCGGAGGTGAAGCCGGAGGTTCCCGCCCGCGTCAGCTTAGCGTTGGGGTCGAGCGAGAACAGGCCCACGGCGCCGTACTGCCGGCCGGCTTGCGAGATCATGCCGTCGCGGGTGATCTCGGGCGGACCGGCGGAAGGATCGAGCTGGATCGGCGAGCCGGAGACGTCGAGCACCGGCTGGCCGGTGATCGAGACCAGGGCGCCGGTGTCGTTCATCGTCATGCGCCCGTCGCGGGTATAGACATTCTGGCCGTTGGTTTTCACGGCGAACCAGCCGTCGCCCTGCACGGCGACGTCGAGCGGGTTCCCGGTCTGGATCATCGGCCCGGCGCGGCGCGAGATGAATCCGTCGCCCTCGCCGACGAAAGCGACCTTGGCTTCGCCCGCCTTGGCGATCTCGGTGGAGAAGCTGACGCCATCGACGCGATAGCCGGGCGTGTTGGCGTTGGCGATGTTGGCGGCGATCGTCTCGAGCCGACGCTGGAGCGAGATCTGGGCCGAAAGGGAGACGGAGAGGCTATTCTGCATTCTCGGCCGGGCACAAGTTTACCGCGCGTTAGGGTTAACGCGCACGCTTCCCACCTAGCGCGCCCGGACTTGTCTGAGCCTGACCGGCCGGCGCCAGTCTCGCGCAAGACACGCAGCCCATTCCTGGCGGCGTCAGGCAGCGGGAGCGCCAAGCGTGAATTTCGTCTTAGGCCTAGTTATAGCGCTCGGCAGTGTGATGGGCGGCTATTCCGCGCTCGGCGGCCACCTCGAAGTGCTGGTGCAGCCCTTCGAGTTCCTCATCATCTGCGGCGCCTCGCTCGGTGTGTTCATCGTCGCCAACCCGTTCTCGACCATCAAGGACTCCGGCAAGGCGTTCGTCGAGGCGGTCACCGACAAGGTGCCGAAGCCGCGCGATTATCTCGACGTGCTCAGCGTGCTGCACGCCTTGATGCGCGAGTTGCGCGCCAAGTCGCGCAGCGAGGTCGAAGGCCATTTCGACAACCCGAAAGAGTCGGAGATCTTCAAGAACTTTCCGAAGCTGCTCGCCAACGCCGATCTCGTCACCTTCATTTGCGACTACGGCCGCATCATCATCATCGGCAACGCCAAGAGCCACGAGGTCGAGGCGCTGATGGACGAGGAGATCGAGACGCTGCGGCACGAGAAGGAGAAGCCGAGCCACGCCTTCACGGCGATCGCCGACGGACTGCCGGCGCTCGGCATCGTCGCTGCGGTGCTCGGCGTCATTCACGCCATGGGCGCGCTCGACCAGTCGCCGGAAGTGCTCGGCGGACTGATCGGCGCGGCGCTGGTGGGCACCTTCGCCGGCATCTTCTTGAGCTACGGCGTGGTCGCGCCGGTGGCGTCCAAAATCATGACCGTGCGCCACAAGCAGCTGCATCTCTACGTGCTCGTGAAGCAGAGCCTGATCGCCTACATGAACGGGGCGATGCCGCAGGTGGCCGTCGAGTTCGGCCGCAAGACCATTCCCAACAAGGAGCGTCCCTCCATCGACACGGTGGAGAACGAGACTTCGCTCGGCGGCGGGGCGGCGGCGGCGGCGGCGGCGAAGGAGGCGGCGTAAGTCATGGCCAAACCGAGCGGCGGGCGCGGCGGCGAGTGGCTGCGCGAGAGCAAACAGAACGCTTCACATGCGGTGGAGAAGACGCCACAGTTTCGCGCCTCGATGGATCGCTTCGGCGAGCGTGTGGCCGAACGGCTTTCGACCACCTTCGGCGCGCTGTTCAGCGCCGCCGCGGAGGAGACGCGCAGCGGCAAGACGTTCGCCGCGCTCGAGGCGCATACCGGCCAGCTCGCGGTCGCGCTGGCGAGCCAGGCGATCGACGCGCGCATGGCGTTCCTGTTCGAGGGCGGCTGCGTCGATCTGATGATCGCGACGATGTTCGGCTTCGAGGCCGCCAACGATTCCGGATCGCCGGAAACGCCCAAGGCGCCGACGGCGCTGGAGAAGCGCATGATCGGGGAGATCGCCGGCGCGCTCGCCGAGGCGCTCAGCGAAGCCTTCGCGCCGGTCGCCGACTTCGATCTCGCGTTTGAGAAGGCGGAGACGGTCGAGGACGATTCGCTGCTCGGCGCCAAGGACACGCCGGCGATGCTCGCGCCGGTCTCGATCAGGGCCCCTACGGGCGGGTTTTCGGTCACCCTGCTGATGCCCCATCCGTTCCTCACCGCACTGGCGCTCGCCTTCGCGCGCGGGCCGGCGCCGGGCGCGGCCAAGCTCGACCCCGTCTGGTCGAGCCGCATGGAGAAGCGCGTGACGGAGGCGAGCCTGACGCTCACCGCCGTGCTCGACGAGTTCCAGATGAGTCTCGCCGACGTCTCGACGCTCCGGGTCGGTCATATCCTGCCGCTCGGCGACGGCGGGCAGGGCCGCGTGCGCATCGATTGCGGCGAGCGCGGCGTCGCCGTTTGCAGCCTGGGCGAGCGCAGCGGGCGCTATGCGCTGCAAGTCGAGGACATCATCGCCAAAACGCTCGAGGGCGCCTATCCCGGCGCCTCCGCTTAAGAAAACACGAAAGTTGCTCCCAATGCATGCGGAGACGGTCTGAACCATGGACACGAGCCCTGACGAAGACGTCGAACTCGGCGCCGAAACCGTGCCCAGCCTTGACGCGATCCTCTCCATACCCGTCACCGTGCAGGTGGTGCTCGGCGAAACGTCGATGCCCGTCGCCAGGCTGATGAAGCTCGGGCGCGGCGCCGTCATCACGCTCGACCAGAAGGTCGGCGCGCCGGTCAGCGTGCTGTGCAACGGGCGCGTCGTCGCGCGCGGCGAGGTCGTCGTGGTTGACGAGGAAAGCGCGCGCTACGGCGTTTCGCTGACCGAGATCGTCGGAGCGCCCAAGGCGTGAGCGAGGCTCTGCAAAGCGGCGCGCTGGTCGATGTGAACCGGATGGCCGGTCCGCAAAAGGCGGCGGCGTTGCTGCTGGCGATGGACAAGACCACCGCGCAGGCGCTGCTCAAGCATTTCTCGCCCGACGAATTGCGCCTGGTGACGATCGGCGCCGCGCGGCTCGGCAGCCTGCCGCACGCGTCGCTGGACCAACTCGTCGAGCGCTTCGCGCAAGAGTTCGCCGACGGCTCCGGGCTGCACGGCGACGAGAACCACGCGCGCGACCTGATCGGCAACGCGGTGACGCCCGACCTCGTCACCAGCTATCTACAATCGGCCAGCGAGAGCGGCCCGGTCGATCTCTGGAAGGGCGTCGCGGGTCTGCCGGAGAAATTCCTCACCGATTTCCTGACCGGCGAGCATCCGCTGATCGTCACCCACGTGCTCTCGCGGCTCGATTCACAACTGACCTCGCGCATCGTCGCCGCGCTGCCGCGCGATCTGCGCAACATGACGCTGGTCAGGCTGATCGCGCCTCCCGCCATTGCGCCGCAGGCGGAAGACCTGCTGGAGCGCAGTCTTCGTCATGTACTGCTCGGCGCCGCCTCGGGCAGTTCGGCCGACGAAGCGCGCTCGCGCATCGCCGATATCATCAACGGCCTGGAGCCGGCGGAAGCCGAAGACGTGATGAAGGCGTTGGAGACCGCGCGCCCGCAGGACGCCAGGGCGGTGCGTTCGATGCTGTTCTCGTTCCTCGATCTGCCGCGGCTGTCACAACGCGGCCGCGCGCTGCTGTTCGACAAGCTCACGACCGATCTGGTGGTGCTGGCGCTGCGCGGCACCGACGCGGAGTTCCGCGAGGCGGCGCTGTCGGCGATGGCGGCGCGCTCGCGCCGCCTGGTCGAAAGCGAGCTTACGGCGCCGTCGGCGACGCCTCCGGTGGAAATCACCAAGGCGCGCAGGGAGGTGGTCAAGATCGTGCTCGCGCTCGCGCAGAGGGGCGAACTGGAGCTGCCCTCCAACGAAGTCCACGACGGCATGGCGGCGGCCTGACGCGGAAGAACCTGAATGGCTGACGACTCAGACGACGACAAGACAGAAGAACCGACAGCAAAGAAACTTGCCGACGCTCTCGAACAGGGCAATGCGCCGGTGTCGCGCGAAATCGCGTTCCTGACCTCGCTCGTCGCCTATCTGCTGATCGAGATCTACATGCTGCCGGCGGCGACCCCGACGCTGGTTGCGGGAATCTCGCATTTCCTCGACGACCCCTCGGGCTGGCGGCTGGATACGGCGGGCGACGTGATGATGCTCGTGCGCGCCGTCGTCGAGATGCTGACGCGGTTTCTGGCGCCGGCGTTGTTTCTGCTGATGGCGTTCGGCGTCGGCGGCACCATCGTGCAGAACCCGCCGCGCATCGTGGCGAGCCGCATCGCGCCCGATTTCAGCCGGCTTTCGCCGTTTTCTGGCCTTACGCGCCTGTTGGGCCCGCGCGGTTGGACCGAGTTCGGCAAGGCCGCGCTGAAGCTCGCCGCCGTCGCCGCCGTCGTCGCCCTGCTGGTCGGCGCGCGCAAGGCTCAGATCATCGATACGATGTTCGTCGACGTGAGCATGCTGCCGGAGCGGCTGCTGTCGCTCTGCGTCGCCGCCACCGTGGCGGTGACGCTGTCCGTGGCGGTCATCGCCGGCGCCGACTTCACCTGGACGCGCATCCATTGGCGGCGCGATCAGCGCATGAGCCGGCATGAGCTGAAGGAGGAAGTCAAGCAGTCGGAAGGCGACGCCATGCTGAAGGCGCGCCTGCGCTCGCTCAGGATGGATCGGGCGCGCCGCAACATGATGAAGAACGTGCCGAAGGCGACGATGGTGATCGTCAATCCCACCCATTACGCCGTGGCGATGCGCTACGTGCGCTCGGAGGGCGGCGCGCCGATGGTGCTGGCCAAGGGCGTCGATCTGATCGCCCTGAAGATCAGGGAGATCGCGTTGGAGAACGACATTCCCATCATCGAAGACAAGGCGCTGGCGCGCTCGCTCTACGACGTGGTGACGGTTGACGCCGTGATCCCGCAGGAGTTCTACCGCGCCGTCGCCGAAATCGTGCATCTGATCCAATCCAAGCGCGGCGCTTGGCCGCTCAGTCGACGGAGGCTGAATTGACGCCGGATGTGCTGGAGACGAACCTGGCCGAGCACGAACGCTTGCTGGCCGACGCCATTGTCGACGTCGCGACCGAGTTGCGGCTCGCCGACGCGACGGAGTTCATTCTGCTGGTGCGCGGCGAGCAGGAGGCCAACATCTCCGATCTCGTCAATTCCTCCAGCGAGCTGTTCTTCAAGAAAGGCGCGCTGCGCTACGCGCTGTCGGCGGAATGCGCGTTGGGTTGGGGCTCGACGCCGAGCGTGAGCCTGGACATGGAGTTCCGCCACGATCAGGTGACGGCGTTCTTCCGGCTCATCATCGGCGGCCAGCGCGCCGCGGTCGAGGTTCAGGAAGTCTTCACCGAGGACGACGAGGACGTCGCCGGGCCGGAAACGGCCGATCGCCTGCGCCAGGCCATCGCCGCGGCGAAGCTGTCATGAAATCCGAGCCGCCGATCCTGGAGGCTCAGCCCGCCAGCGCCGACGAGGCGCTGTGGCGGAGGCTGGTGTCGCAGGGCTGCGCGGCCTATCGCGTCGAGGCGCGCGGCGCGGCGCGGCGGCGCACGCATCTGCAATCGGCCAAGATCTTCGACGCCGCCGGCGCCTTCGTGTGCGAGGCGACGATTCAGGACATGTCCGATTTCGGGTTCAGGCTTGTGTTGGCGCGCAATTGCGGCCTGCCGTCGCGTTTCGGCGTGCATCTGGATCTGACCGGCGAGGCGCTGACGGCGACCGTCGCATGGCGGCGCGAGCGCATCGTCGGCGCGCGCGTCATCGCCCATCAGCCGCCGGCGCCGCTGAAACCGAGCCAACGCGCGGCGCTGGCGGGGCGGTATTATGGGATGCGGGGCTAGCGCTGCGCTATGTCCTGCGTGACCCCAGGCGACTTTGCCGACGGCTTGCGGCATAAGCGCGCCAGGCCGCCCGCCGGAAGTCAGCGCACGTGTCGAAATTCCGCCCGCCTAGCCCGCCCGCAGCGCGCCCGCCTGGGGATCGCCGGTCGGATCGCGCGCTCGACGCGCGCACGTTCACGCCCTCGGCCCTGGCCCTGCTGGCGCAGAGGATCAACGCCTCCGCTTCGGCGGCCTATCGGCCGCAATTCGGCGTCGGGCTGACGGACTGGCGCATCATCGCGCTGCTCGCCGCCGAGCCATGGATCGCGCCGGTCCGCATCGCCGAATCGACCGGGCTCGACAAGGCCGCGGTCAGCCGTTCGTTGCAGGGCCTGCGCGAGGCGCGGCTTGTCGAGGCCAGGCGAGGGGCCGCGACGGGGCGACGCAGCACGCTGGCGCTGACCGCCGCGGGGCTGGCGCTGCACGACCGGCTGATCGAGCTGTCGCGCGAGCGAGAACGCCGCCTGCTCGCCGATTTCACTGGCGAGGAGCGCGCGCAACTACAGGATTTCGTCGAGCGCATGCTGCGCGCAGTCGAGCGATTGTAAGCGGCGGGCGGCTGGCGATTAACTTCGATTTTACTCCACAACCGTAGGTTGACTTGGTGAGACGGCGCACGCTGCGGCTCGCGGGCGCGCGTCGACAGGCGCATGCGGGGTCCGCGTAGGCGCTCCGTCTCGAGGACTTCGCCGCAACGGCCAGGAATTCGCTTCATGAACATCAACGATCTGCGATTGCGCACCAAGAGCTTCATCCCCCTCGCGGTGCTAGCGCTCACGGTGGTCGGCATCGTCGGGTTCGGGGCGAGCCGCATGAACGCCATCGGCAATTTCGCCGCCGACATCGTCGAAAACCGCGACGTCGCGGCGCTGAAGATTTCGCGCGCCGCGCGCGCTGTGGTTTACATTCCCTACTCGGTCGATGGAGCGCTGCTCAACGACAACGATTCGGCCGCGGGGCAGGCGACGCTCAAAGACATCAAGGTCGCGCCCGCCGAGGCGGACACGCTGCTGCGCGAGGGGGCGGCGCTGATTCCCGACCGCGCCGCCGAAATCGACAAGTTCGCCGAGCGGGTGAAGGCGCTGGCGGAGAAAGCCAAGCCGGTCTTCGACGCCGGCTTTGCGACGCCGGGCCTCGACCATGGCCATGCGCTGACGGCCGAGCAGCTCGACACCATGGGCGCGGTCGCCAAGCAAGCGGCGGAGATCGATGCGCAGGCGCGTGTGCTGGTGAGCGATCTCAAAAGCTTCAGCGACGCGCTGGCGACCGAGAACACCCAGGCCTCGGCGGCGCTGGATGAGCAGATCCATCAAACGATCATCCTCGTTGGCGGGGTGGGCGTGTTCGCCGTCCTGCTGGCGCTCGGCTTCTCGTTCTGGATGACCACGGCCAAGGTCGAGCGTCCGCTCAGGCGCCTGTCCAATCAGATGCGGGGGGTCGCCGGCGGCGAACTCTCGCTCGAGATCGAGGGCCAGGAGCGCGGCGACGAGATCGGCGAAATGGCCAAGGCGGTCGAGGTGTTAAAGCGCAATGCGCTCGACCGGCAGCGCATCGAAGCCCAGGCCGCCGCCGAGCGCCAGTCGACCGACGCCGAAAAAGAGCGCGCCGCGTCGCACCGCGCGAGCGCGGCTGAAGCGCAGTCCGCCGCGGTGGCGGCTCTGCGCGACGGACTGAAGCGCTTGGCCGACGGCAATCTGATGGTGCGGCTCGACCAGGGTTTCTCGGCCGAATACGCGGAGCTTCGCGACGACTTCAACGCCGCCTCGGCCAAGCTGAAGCAGGCGCTCACCGCCGTCGTCGCCACCACCGGCGCGATCCATTCCTCGACGCAAGAGATCTCCTCGGCTTCCGACAACCTGTCGCAGCGCACCGAGCAGCAGGCGGCGAGCCTGGAGGAGACCGCGGCGGCGCTGGAGGAAATCACCACGACGCTGAAGAACTCGGCCGCCGGCGCGCAGCATGCTGCGGAAGTCGTCGCCGCCGCCGATTCCGACGCCAAGAAGGGCGCGCTGGTCGTGCGCAAGGCGGTCGAGGCGATGGACGCGATCGCCGATTCCTCAAACAAGATCGGCCAGATCATCGGCGTGATCGACGAGATCGCATTCCAGACCAACCTGCTGGCGCTCAACGCCGGCGTCGAGGCGGCGCGCGCCGGCGATTCCGGCAGAGGCTTCGCGGTGGTCGCCTCGGAAGTGCGCGCGCTCGCGCAGCGCTCCGCGGAGGCCGCCAAGGAGATCAAGGCGCTGGTCTCCAACTCGGGCGCCCAGGTCGAGAACGGCGTTCAGCTCGTCGCCGACACCGGAAAGGCGCTGGAGAGCATCATCAATCAAGTTTCGGAGATCAACAAGGTGGTCGCCGACATCGCTTCGGGCGCGCAGCAGCAGGCGACCGGGCTGCAGCAGATCAACGCCGCGATCAGCCAGATGGATCAGTCGACGCAGCAGAACGCGACGATGGTTGAGGAATCCACCGCCGCCAGCCATTCGCTTTCGCAGGAGGCGACCGAGCTGACCAAGCTGATGGACCAGTTCCGCGTCGGCGAGCCGACCGAGGACAAGTTGCGCCGCGATCTCAAGGCGGCGGCGCCGCACGCCTTCGCCAAGCCCGCTCCGGCGCCCGCGCCGCGCCCGGCCGCCGCCGCCTCGCGGCCTGCGCTGCGCGAAGCCCCGCGCGCGGCGCCGCGCGAAGCTCCGCGCCCGGCGCCCAAACCGGCGGCGAAGGCCGCGTCGGCGAGCAGCGACTGGACGGAGTTCTAGCGCAGGCTTTGATTGAACGCCGCCGCCTTCCCCTCTCCCCTCGGGGAGAGGGCCTCAACTGCAATCGGCGCCAAACGCTCAGCGCCCGCGCCATCTCAGCGCTCTCGCCTCGAGCGCCGAGAGCGCGGAATTGGCGACGATCCCCAGGGCGCCGAGCAGCAGGACGCCAGCGAATATGTCGGGGCTGCGATAGGCGCGGGCGGCGACCAGCTCCCAGGCGCCGAGCCCGTCGAGCCCGGCGATCATCTCGCAAACCACCGACAGGATCAGCGCCACCGTCAGCCCGAGCCTGGCGCCGGCGAGAATGTCGGGCAGCGCCGAGGGCAGCGCGATCTTGCCCGCCACCGCCAGCCGCGACATGCCGAGCGCGCGCGAAACCTCGATCAGCCGCGGCTCTACGCTGGCGAAGCCGTGCACGGTCGAGAGCAGCATCGGCCAGATCGAGCCGAAGGCGATGACGCCGACCGCCATCTGCGGCGTCAGCCCGAAGATCGCGATGGCCACGGGAATCACCGCCGAGGCCGGCAGCGGGCGCAGGAATTCGAGCGTCGGGCCGACGTAGGCGCGCATCAGCGCCGACGAGCCGATGAGCGCGCCGAGCGCGACGCCGGCGAGCGAGGCCGCCAGCCAGCCTGTCGCCATATGCGCGAGCGTGCCTTGGAGTTTCGATGTGAGATCGCCGCGCGCGAAGCCGGCGACGAGCGCTTGTCCCGCCCGCAACGGCGAGGGCAGGAACAGCGGCGGCACGAGTTTCAGCGCCGCGACCTCCGCCCACAGCGCGACCAGCGCGGCGAGTACGGCGAGACTGGCGAGCCGCCAGCCGAGCGCCTTCATCGCGCCCTCCGTTTGAACATTCGCGCCTCGGCGGCGGTGAGGGCTCGGTTGAGCGCGAAACCGACGACCCCGACCCACACGAGAAAGGCGAGCGTGAGATCGGGACGCAGCGCCTGGCCGGACGTCATCAGCGCCGCGCCGAGCCCCTGCGGGTTGACGACGATCTCCACCGTCACCGCGACGACCAGCGCGACGCCCGCCGCGAGCCGGAAAGCGACGAAGATGCGCGGCAGCGCCGCGGGCATCACGATCTTGAACACGGTCGCCAGCGGCGCCAGACGCAGCGCGCGCGCGACCTCCAACAGCCGCGGCTCCACCCCCGCGACGGCCGCGCGGGAAAAAATCAGCATTGGCCAGACGCAGGCGAAGCCGACGATGGCGATCTCCAATCGGTAGCCGAATCCGAGCGCGACCAGCGCCACCGGGATCATCGCGACGGAGGGGATCGGGCGCAGGATTTCGACCGGCAGCTCCATCAGCCGGTCGAGCGGACGCGACAGGCCGAGCGCGATCCCGAGCGCGAGCCCGATCGCGCCGCCCAGCGCGAGGCCGCCGAATGCGGCGATCAGCGTGTCGCGCGTGGCTGTCACGAGCGAGCCGTCGACGAGCGCTTCGACGAAGGCGCGCGCGACCTCGCTCGGCGGCGCGATGGAGTCGCTGGCGCCGTGCCACCGCGCGCCGATCTCGGCGAGCGCGATCAGGACCAGCGGGAGGGCCAGCCCTTTCATGCGACGCCATGGATGAAATCGTAGAGCCGGCGGCGCAGCGCGAGAAACGTGGGGCTCTCGCGCGTCGCCACCTGATCCCTTGGGCGCGGCAGATCGACCTTCAGCTCGACGCCGATGCGGCCGGGATGCGCGTGCAAGCCGATCACGCGGTCTCCCAGGTAGATCGCCTCCTCGAGATCGTGGGTGACGAACAGGATGGTCGCGCCGGTGGCGCGGACGATGTCGAGCGTCTGGTCCTGGAGATCCTGCCGGGTCATGGCGTCGAGCGCGCCGAACGGCTCGTCCATCATCAAGGCCGCCGGGTCTTGCGCGAGGCAGCGGGCGATCTGCAGGCGCTGCTGCATGCCGCCCGACATCTGGCTCGGATATTTGTGCTGCTGGCCCTTGAGGCCGACGCGCGCGAGCAGTTCGGCGATGCGGAACGGGCGCTCGCGGCGCGGCATGCCCATCGCCTCCAGCGCCAGCGATACGTTGCCTTCCGCGGTGCGCCACGGCAGCAGCGCCTTCGCGTAATCCTGAAACACCACGGCGACGTCGCGGCGCGGGCCTTTCACCGCAGCGCCGTCGAAGCGCGCCTCGCCCGAGGTCGGCGCGATCAGCCCGGCGGCGACGCGCAACGCCGTCGTCTTGCCGCAGCCGCTCGGGCCGACGAGGCAGAGGATTTCGCCGCGCGCGAGGTCGAAAGAGAGACGCCCCAGCACCAGTTGATCGCCGTAAGCCAGACTGACGTTGAGAAACTCAAGCAAAGGCGCGGCGCTCAAAGCGAGGCGCTCGGATAGACGAGCGCCAGCGTCGAGGCGATGTGCTCGGCGAGCGCTTGCGTCGCCGCCTCGCGCTCGCGCGCCATGACGAGATCGGCGAGTTTTTCGTGGGCGAGCAGAAACTGGTGCGGGTGATGGAACGCGGACATCATCAGCCGGCGGTAGCGATAGGCTTCGTCGTAGAGCTGCGACTGCGCCGCGATGAGACGCGGTGAGCCGCAGGCGGCGATCAGCGCCGCGTGAAAGGCCTTGTGCAACGCGTCGAACGCCGCGTCGCCTTCGCGGAAGCCGCGCGGGTCCTGCTCGACGCCACGCTTCAGCCGGTGCAGCGCGGCGACGATCCCGCCCTCCCACGCGTCGTCGCCGCGCGCCATCGCCAGCCGCACCGCCTCGCGCTCGATCGCTTGCCGGATCAGCACGATGTCGGCAAGGTCGGCGCGGGAAATGGGCATGACCCTGAACCCGCGATTGCCGTGCGCGTTGACGAGGCCGCGCGCGGCGAGCCGCGACAACGCCTCGCGCAGCGGCGTCGCCCCGACGCCATAGCGGGCCGAGGTTTCGGCGATGCCGAGCCGCTGCTCGGGCGCAAGCCGGCCGGCGAGAATGTCGGCCTCGATGGCTCGCGCCGCGCGCGCGCTGAGCGTCGCGGCGTCGGTCACGGAAGGACCAGCTTCGCCTTGTCGACCTCGCCTTGCAGCATGCCCTGCTGTTTCATCACGCCGAGCCACCAGGAGAAATCCTGCCCGCTCAGCTCCGCCTTGGACACGCTCGGCGGGAACTTCTTGATCAGATCGACGCTCATCTTGGTGAAGCGCGCCTGCGCCTCGGCTTCCTTTGCGTGGTCGTCATTGACGACCTTGGCGGCTTCGGCGATCGCTTCGCGGAAGGCTTTCACGGCCTCCGGGTTCTTCTGCGCCCAGTCGCGCGAGGCGACATATTCGATGATCGGGTCGCGCCGGTTGAGCTCGGCGGCGTAATGGGCGGCGACCGAGCCGTTGCCGGCGCCCTCGATGCGCGCAACGAAGGGCTGCGCCGTCACCACGGCGTCGACCGCGCCGGACTTCAGCGCGTCGTTCTGGGTCGGGAAGGTCACTTCGACGTAGTTGACCTTGGCCGGGTCGACGCCGCCCTGTATCAGCCATTGGCGGAACAACACGTCGAGAAAGGCGCCGATGCCGGGCACGCCGACTTTCATGCCGACGAAATCGGCGGGCTTGCTCATGGTCAGGCCCTTCTTCTGCACGACGGCGATGAGGTCGGCGGTCGAAGGATCCATCACCGAGGCGCCGGCGAGCGCCACGAGGTCGAGCCCGCCGTCCACCGCCTGCAGGAACACGGTCGAGGTCGGCCCGCCGATGTCGATCGAGCCGGAGACGATGGCGGGCGGAATGTTGGTGTTGATGCCGATCAGCGTCATCTCGGCGTCGAGGCCGTGCTTGGCGAAAATGCCGTCATAGGTCGCGATCATCGCCGAGGCGCAGTCGGAGGTCGCGGTGCAGGCGATTTTGATCTTGGTGGGAGCGGCGAGAGCCGGCGCCGCAATGAGGACGAGGGCAAGGGCAAGCAGTCTCAAAGAGCGGACCTCCCAAAGCTTGCGGGCTGGGCCCGCTTGATTATCGACAAAAATTAGGATCGTATACATTCCAGACGAACGCAAGGGAGGCGACGCATGAAACTCGCAACATTCGAGCGTGGCGGCGGCGCGCGGGTCGGGCTGGTGGATTCGGAAGGCGGGCGGGTGCTCGACCTTGCCGCTGCGGCGAGCGAGGTCGGTTGGAATCCCTCGCCCTTCGTCTCCATGCTGGCGCTGATCGACGCCGACGACATGGGGCTCGAACTCGCCGCCGAACTGGCCGAGGGAGAGAAACAGTGGACGCCGCTCGCCAAAGTGCGTCTGCTCGCGCCGCTGCCGGAGCCCCGGCAGATGCGCGACGCGATGTCGTTCGAGACGCATATCCGTCAGTCCGGTCGCGGCATGCGGGCGGCGGCCGCACGGGCGAAAGGCGGCGAGGCGGCGTTCCAGGCGGCGATGGCGGAAGCTGCCGAGCCGCTGGCCGAAGTCTACCGTCAGATGCCGATCTACTACATCACCAACCGCTTCGTCGTTGTCGGCCCCGAGGCGACGGTGCGCTGGCCGCGCTATTCCCGCGAGATGGATTACGAGCTGGAGATCGCCGTCGTCACGAGGGGCGCCCGCGCCAATATCCCCGAGGCGGAAGCCGGCGATCACATCTTCGGCTACACGATCTTCAACGACTTCTCCGCCCGTGACAAACAGCGGCTGGAGATGGCCGGGCGGCTCGGTCCCGCCAAAGGCAAGAGCTTCGACGGCGCCAATGTGCTCGGGCCGTGGATCGTCACCCCCGACGAACTCGGCGACCCGCAGACGCTCAACGTCGAGGTCCGCGTCAACGGCGAGACGCGCGCGCGCGGGACGACGGCCGACATGCTGTTCAGCTTCCCGCAGCTTCTCGCCTACGTCTCGCAGGACGAGACGATCCGCGCGGGAGAGGTGTTCGGCTCGGGCACCGTCGGCAATTGCTGCGGGGTGGAGATCGGCCGCTTGCTGCAAAGCGGCGACGTCATCGAGCTGCACGTCGACCGCATCGGCGTGTTGCGCAACCGCGTCGTGGCTCAGGACTGAAGGCGCCTCCCATGCCCCGCAAGATCATCGACCTTTCCGTGCCGCTCGAAAACGGCGTGCCGGCCGATCTCGGCCCCGGGCCGCAGATCGAGTACACCGATCACGAACAGAGCTTGCCCGGCGTCCTGCCGCTGTTCCCGGGGCTGAAAAAGCAAGACCTGCCCGACGGCAAGGGCTGGGCGGTGGAGAAGGTGACGCTCTCCACCCACAACGGCACCCATCTCGACGCGCCGTGGCACTACCACCCGACAATGAACGACGGCGAGCGCTCCTGGACGATCGACGAGGTCCCGCTCGACTGGTGCTTCCAGCCCGCGGTGAAGCTCGATTTCCGCCATTTCGACGACGGCTACGTCGCGACCGCGGCGGATGTCGAGGCGGAGCTGAAGCGGATCGGCCACGAACTGAAGCCGCTCGACATCGTCGTCGTCAACACCAGCGCCGGGGCCAAGTACGGGCGGCCGGATTACGTGCCTTCCGGCTGCGGCATGGGCGCCGAGGCGACGCTGTGGCTGCTGGAGCGCGGCGTGCGGCTGACCGGCACCGACGCCTGGAGCTGGGACGCGCCGTTCGTCCACACCGCCAAGCGCTTCGCTCAAACGCACGATCCCAGCCTGATCTGGGAGGGCCACAAGGCGGGGCGGCATATCGGCTATTGCCACATCGAAAAGCTCCACAATCTGGAGAGCCTGCCCGCGCACGGCTTCACCATCGCCTGTTTTCCGGTGAAGATCGCGCGCGCCTCGGCCGGCTGGACGCGGGCGGTGGCGATCCTCGACGCCCCTTGAATTTTCCCGGATCGGCCTCAGCTATCCGCCATGCGCTTCGCGGCGCGGCGGCGGCGTGGTAGGATAGCGCCGGGTTTTCGGGGGAGGGCTTTATGCCGCAAGTCGCCAAACTGGTCGGGCTCGGCCGCAGCGACCCGCTGTTCGCGCGCGTGCGCGTCGAAGCGCAGGAGGCGATCAAGCGCGACCCCGCGCTCGGCTCCTTCCTGATGACCGCCATTCTCAATCACGACACGCTGGAGCACGCGGTCGCCAATCGCGTCGCCGAGCGGCTGTCGCATCCCGATCTGCCGGCCTCGCTGATCCGCCAGGAATACGACGATGTCGTCGCCCGCGACGCCTCCATCGGGGTCGCGTTCCGCGCCGACCTGATCGCGGTCGCCGACCGCGACCCCGCGTGCCTGCGGATGATGGAGCCGCTGCTCTACTTCAAAGGTTTTCACGCGCTGCAGACGCACCGGCTCGCCCACGCGATGCTGGCGGCGGGGCGGCGCGATTTTGCGCTGCTGTTGCAAAGCCGCGCCTCGGCCGCTTTCGGCGTCGACATCAACCCGGCGGCGCGAATCGGCAAGGGCGTGTTCCTCGACCACGCGACGGCGCTGGTCGTCGGCGAGACCTGTGTCATCGAGGATAATGTCTCGATTTTGCAGGGCGTTACGCTCGGCGGCACGGGCAAGGAGACGGGCGACCGTCACCCCAAGATCCGCCACGGCGTGTTGATCGGCGCCGGCGCGAAGATTCTGGGCAACATCGAGATCGGCTACTGCGCCCGCGTTGCGGCGGGTTCGGTGGTGCTGTCGCCGGTGCCGCACAACAAGACCGTGGCCGGCGTGCCGGCGCGAATCGTCGGCGAGGCCGGCTGCGCCGAACCCGCGCGCGACATGAACCAGATTCTCGCCGAGAAGACGTCGGAAGTCTGAAGGCGCCTTGGGCTTGCCGCTCAACGCCAATCCGTGGCAAACGCGAGCCCAAGCGAAGCAAGCGGCGGGACGGGCGATGGACAAGGCGGAACTGGCGAAGCTGCGCGCGCATCTGCGCCGCTCTTTCGGCTGCGACGAGATCAACGTGCAACCGCATTCGCGCGCCAAGGACGCCGCCGAGGTCACCCTCGGCGAGGCCCGCGTCGGCGAGATCGTCGTCGACGAGGAGGACGGCGACCGCTCGTTCTTCTTCGAGATGAAGGTTCCCACCGAGCGCGCCGAGTTGCAGGCTTTCCTGCGCAAGCGCTTCGGCAACGACAAGCTGACCATCGCCTCGCGCATGAAGAAGACCGACTCGGTCGAACTCAACAACGGGCCCGAGCATATCGGCGTGCTGACGGTGGACGACGCCAACGCCAAGAGTTTCACTCTGGAGATGGCGATTCTCGACATCGATCTCGAAGACATTTGAGGGGCGCCGAATGCCGATCTATGCGCTCGACGACCGCAAGCCCGTCCTGCCGGCGCAAGGGCGCTACTGGATCGCGCCGAGCGCGACGCTGATCGGCGACGTCGTCATCGCCGAGGACGTCGGGATCTGGTTTGGCGCGGTGCTGCGCGGCGACAACGAGCGGCTCAGCATCGGCGCCCGCTCCAACATCCAGGAAGGCGTGACGCTGCACACCGACGCAGGGTTTCCCTGCACGATCGGCGAGGATTGCACGGTGGGGCATAACGCCATCCTGCATTCCTGCACGATCGGCGATCGCACGCTGATCGGCATGGGCGCGATCGTGCTCAACGGGGCCAAGATCGGCGCCAATTGCCTGGTCGGGGCCGGCGCGCTGGTTACCGAGAACAAGACGTTTCCCGACGGCTCGCTGATCGTCGGCTCGCCCGCCAAGGCGGTGCGGGAGTTGGACCAGAAGACGATCGCCGCCTTGCAGGCGTCCGCCGACCGCTATGTCGCGAACTGGCGCCGGTACGCCAAGGGCTTAAGAGAGATCGGCGGCTAGGCGTCGACCGACCGCCGCGACGGCGGGCAGGGCGTGGCGACGGGCCGAATGAGCCTTGCGCCGCCGGGGAACCGGACCGGCTGGGTATTCGGTGAGCGGGCTTTGAGCTCGTAGCGAGGCGCGAGGATCCGGCAGGCGCCGCTCTCGGCCGCATTGGCCTGCGCCACGCCAAGCCAGATCAAGGCGCCCGTGAAAGCGGCGACGATGACGAAGGGCGGGCTGTTCGACATGCGCTTCTGGCCTCCGGCGCGGCGCGCATAGTCTAGCCCGGCGGCGTTGCCGCGGCTTCAGCGAATTGTCTGCAATTTTAGCAAATCGCCAGGCCGCCCTAGAGCGCGACCTCGTCGCTGAACTCGTGGACGGGAATGACGCGGGCGAATTCGACCGCCACGCCCTGCGACAGCGGGCGGACGACGCGGCCCTTGGTCGCGCCGACCGTGACCGGCGTGCCGACCGGCGGCGCCACCGGGGACGCCAGCGCGAGCGCGACGCCGGATTGCGAGACGTCGATGATCGTCGCCATCACCTCGCGCCCGGTCGGCAGAATCAGCGTCGTGCGGGTGCGGCGCGGCCGGATGCGTTCGTGGCGGCGGTCCTCGGGCATGCCAAGCTCCTGCCGGTTGGCGAGCCAGGTCAACTGATCGGCGAGCCGTTCGCGTTTCATCGGCGGCAGCTTCATGGCGATGGCGAAGCCGCCGGGAAAATCGCGCACCACGCGTCCCTCGACGCGGCCGACATGATCGACATAGGCGACGATGCGCTCGCCGATCTCGACCCTCTCATCGGCCGTGAAGGCGACCCCGCCCGTCGACACGTTCAGCGTCATGCAAGGAAATTCCTTGCGGTTCTCGCGCATGAACTGGCCCGGAAGGCGCACCTTGACGCGCGCATGGCGTCGGCGCTCCTCGGCGTGCAGTTCCGGCTCGATCGACATAGCGAGGGCGGTCAAAGCGAGGATCTCCCCACACACGGGTAAACTCACGCCAAGAGGCGTAAAATTATCCGTTGAAACGATCCTATTCCGGCGTCGTTAACGACGTCTTGCCGCGGGCAATGCGAAGCAAGTAAATGACCGGAGATCAGTTCCGCGAAGAGTAAACAAAAAGATGGCCGCGGCGTAGAAAGCCGCGATGCGGGGCCGGGCGCGGCCGCAGTCCCGGCGAGGGCGTCGGCGCCAGCGCCCGCAGCGAAGAAATCTGAAGCGGCCGCAGCGGCAGCACGCCGAGCCAGGGCGGGTTGAAGCCGGGCGCGCAGCAGCCGAGCATGCGGGCGTGCGTGGCGCCGTGATGGCGCAGCGGCAACAGCAGCACCTCGAGGTCGAGCGCCGCCGCGCCCTCGGGGGCCGCCCGCGCACCGATCAGGAACGGCTGGACGCCGTCGGCGGCGCTTTCGATCAGCCGCACGATTTCGTGCGCGTCGTCTTCGCGCCACAGGTCGAGGAAGGGCGCCTCGCGCAATTCGCGTCCGAACAGTGCACTGGTGCGCCCGCCGACCACCCGGAACGGGAACTGCGACTTGAGACAGAACTCCAGGATGAACGTATCGGCGAGGACGCCGCGAATGGCCCCGGGCTCGATGTCGTTGCGTTCCGGAGCGCCGCGCGCGCCGCGCAGCGCGTTCCAGTAGGCGTAAAGCTGTTGGCTTGAGGCGAGCTTCAAGACAAACGTTCCCCGCTGCGTCGCGCCGAATGTGCCGGAATGGCGCACGATTGCGCCATCTGCGACGGTTCGGCGATGAAGTTGCACCGGGCGTGCCAGGGCGGCGGGGCTTCCCGGCAGCGTTAACAATATCTAGAGACTTTCGTTGCGTGGGCGATAAGCGGATGGCAATGTCGGCCTTACCAAATCGGAAACGATTGTCCGGACTGCTCCACCGGAAAATCGTTGACGAAGGCGGCGCCCCGACGGTTTTCGCTCCCGTTTCAAGGCGCCTGTATCATAGCGGGACTCGCGGCGCCGCCGCTTGAGGGCCGCTGACGGAAACGAGGGGAGAGCCTGCTCCAGCTCTCCCCTCTTTTTCTTCCAGACCCGCCTCGCATTCGCGCCGCCGGACTGCTATCGGCGGACAGCCACGCGTAGCGAAAGGCGTCTTTATGCTGGATTTCACCGCGAGCGGCGCACGCCCGCGCGAGCCGGTGTTCTTCATTCCCGCTTCCGTGCTAGCGCTGGTGGCGATCCTGCTGGCCATTCACGCCGCGCTGACTTTCGCGCCGGTTATGACGCAGGAGACGATCTATCTCGATTTCGGCTTCATCCCCGGCCGGTTGACGATCGCGCTGTGGCCCGACGGTCTGGCGCAACTGCTGACGGCGGCCAACGTCGACGCCCATGCGCTCGACACGGCGCGGATGTGGCGGGCGACGACTTCGGCGCACCCCGGCCTGAAGCCGTGGACGCTGCTGACCTACGCCTTGCTGCACGGCTCGTGGACGCATGTCGGGCTCAACTGCGTGTGGATCGTCGCCTTCGGGCCGCCGCTGGCGCGCCGTTTCGGCCCGGCGCGGTTCTTTCTGTTTTTCGCCGCCACCGCGGTCTGCGGCGCGGCGCTGCATTGGCTGCTGGCGATGATGGACTTCACGCCACTGATCGGGGCGTCGGCGGCGGCTAGCGGCTTCATGGCGGGGGCGGCGCGGTTCATGTTCCAGCCCGGCGCGCCGCTGGGCCCGCGCGGCGAGCTGCGCGTTCCCGGACGGGCGGCGACGCTGGTTGAAGTGCTGACCGACCGGCGCGCGCTGATCTTCATCGGCGTGTGGCTGGCGACCAACGTGGTGTTCGGCGCGGGGGCGCGGGCGCTCGGGGCCTCCGATGCGCCGGTCGCCTGGATCGCCCATATCGGCGGCTTCGCCGGCGGGCTGCTGCTGTTCCCGCTGTTCGACGGGGCCTGGCGCAGGCTTTGACTTGGAAGCCGCCGCCGCGCTACGGGCGGGAAGCATTATCGACGAGGGGACGGCTATGGCCGAGACATCCGATCGCTCCTGCCTGGGCGTGCTGCTGGCGGCGGGCGAAGGCAAGCGCATGCGCTCCGAGCGGCCGAAGCCGCTGCACGAAGTCGCCGGCCGCTCGATGCTCGCCCATGCGTTGAGCGCGCTGGCCGCGGCGGGATGCGACCGCATCGCGGTCGTCGTCGGACCCGGGGCAGGGGGCGAGGCGCTCGCTCACGCCGCCCGCGCGGAATTCCCCGCGGCGCAGATCTTCGTGCAGGAACAGCGGCGCGGCACCGCTCACGCCGTGCTTGCCGCGCGCCACGCGCTGGCCGAACACGCCGACGACGTGATCGTGCATTACGCCGATACGCCGCTCGTCGCCGCCGCCACCCTGCGCAGCCTGCGCCATGGCCTAGGCGCCAAGACGGCCGTGCGCGCGCTCGGCTTCGAGGCCGCGGACCCGACCGGCTATGGCCGTTTCATCGAGCGCGGCGGCGTTCTCGTCGCCATCCGCGAGCAGAAGGACGCGAGCGTGGCGGAGCGGGCGATTCGCCACTGCAACGCCGGCACGATGGCGATTGCCGGCGCCCATGCGCTGGCGATGCTCGACCAGGTCCGCGACGACAACGCCGCGGGCGAGTTCTATCTCACCGACCTCGTCGAGATCGCGACGGGGCGCGGCCTCGCCGCGACCGCTTGGCTTGCGGGCGAGGAGGAGGTGATGGGCGTCAACGACCGCGTGCAGCTTGCACAGGCCGAAGCGGCGATGCAGCGCAGCTTGCGCGAGCGCGCCATGCGGGCGGGCGCGACGATGATCGCGCCGGAGACGGTGTTCCTGTCGTTCGACACCGAGCTCGGCCGCGACGTCGTCATCGAGCCGCATGTCGTGTTCGGCCGCGGGGTCAAAGTCGCCGACGGGGTGGTGATCCACGCCTTCTCGCATCTGGAGGGCGCGCGGGTCGAGACGGGCGCCGCGATCGGCCCCTATGCGCGGCTGCGCCCGGGCGCGGACATCGGCGCCAAGGCGAAGGTCGGCAATTTCGTCGAGATCAAGAAGGCGCAGCTCGAAGCCGGCGCCAAGGTCAACCACCTCTCCTATATCGGCGACGCCCGCGTCGGCGCCCGCGCCAACGTCGGCGCGGGCACGATCACCTGCAATTACGACGGGTTCAACAAGTTCAAGACCGACATCGGCGCCGGCGCCTTCATCGGCTCCAACACGGCGCTGGTCGCGCCGGTCAAGGTCGGCGACGGCGCCATCGTCGGCGCGGGCTCGGTGGTGACCAAGGACGTCGGCCCGGACGCGCTCGCGGTCGCGCGCGGCGGACAGGCCGAGATCGCCGGCTGGGCGAAGCGCTTCCGCGACGCGCGCAAGACGTGAGGCTGTCGATGAGCTGGCTGGAATGCAAGGTCCCACCGCCGGTCGTGGCGCTGATCGCCGCCGTAGGGATGTGGGGCGCCGCGCGCGCCGCAGCCCCGCTCGACGCGCCGCAAGGGCTGATGATCGCTGGCGCATTGGCGATTGCGGCGGCGGGCGTCGCGCTGGCGGGGGCCGGAGTCTTGTTCTTCCGCCGCGCCGGCGCGAACATCGATCCGCATCGAATCGACCGCGGCGACGCCCTGGTGACCGGCGGCCCCTACCGGTTCACCCGCAATCCGATGTATCTCGGCATAACGCTCGTTCTGTGCGCCTATGCCGTGTATCTGTCGCGGCCGATTGAACTCGTCGGACCCGTTGCATTCGCGGCCTATCTGACGCGGTTCCAGATTGCGCCGGAGGAAAGAGCCATGCGGGCGAAATTCGGCGCGGCTTATGCGCAATACGCGCATGCGACTCGGCGCTGGATCTGAGGCGGTGAATCGATTCGCTGTGTCAAGCCTGCGGCGCGAGTCGGGGTGCGAAAAAAATATTCCCGGCCGGGAATTGCGGGGATAACTCGCTTCCGCCTCGCCAGGGTTGACGATTTGTGAAACAAGGTCGGCTTGCCGCAGGCGCTGAAAGCTGCCAGCGTCTCCTGTAGAAATCGTGTTGCAACAGCGTTTGAAACAACGAGCCTGAACCCGACTCCTATGGCGACCATCGAGCCCTTTCCCAACCGTCTGCCCGCGCGCGTCGAGGCGCAGCCGCGCATACCGCCCGCCAACATCGAGGCGGAGCAGGCGTTGCTGGGCGCCATCCTGATCAACAACGACGCCTACGATCGCGTCTCGGATTTTCTGCGCGCCGAGCATTTCGTCGAGGAGATTCACCGCCGCATCTACGAGATCGCCGGCTCGCTGATCCGCGCCGGCAAGATCGCCTCGCCGATCACGCTGAAGACCTTCCTGGGCGAGCACGATCTCGGCCACGGCCTGACGGTTCAGCACTATCTGGCGCGGCTCGCGCTGGAGGCGACAACTATCATCAACGCCCACGATTACGGGCGCTCGATCCACGATCTCGCCACTCGGCGCGAGTTGATCCGCATCGGCGAGGATGTCGTCAACGTCGCCTATGACTCGCCCGTCGACTCGACCCCGCGCGATCAGATCGAGGAGGCGGAAAAGCGTCTCTATCAGATCGCCGACGGCGGCAAATACGGCGGCGGCTTCCAGAGCTTTTCCGACGCGCTGAAGACGGCCGTCGATCTCGCCGCCCGCGCCTATGAGCGCGACGGCCATCTGAGCGGCGTCTCTACTGGCATGTACGAACTCGATAAGATGATGGGCGGCTTGCAGGCGTCCGATCTCATCATCATCGCCGGCCGTCCCGGCATGGGCAAGACCGCCTTCGCCACCAATGTCGCCTTCAACATCGCGAAAGCTTGGCGCGGCGAGGCCAAGCCGGACGGTTCGATGGAGACGGTCGACGGCGGCATCGTCGGCTTCTTCTCGCTGGAGATGTCGGCCGAGCAGCTCGCCACCCGCATCATCGCCGAGCAATCCGGCGTGGCGTCTTACAAGATCCGTCGCGGCGACATTTCCGAAGAGGATTTTCATCGCATCAGTCAGGCGATGATGGATATGCAGCGCATCCCGTTCTACATCGACCAGACCGGCGGCATCTCCATCGCCCAACTGACCGCGCGCGCGCGCCGGTTGAAACGTCAACGTGGACTCGACCTGCTGGTCGTCGATTATCTGCAACTGCTGTCAGGCACGAAATCGCGCAGCGACAACCGCGTGCAGGAGATCACAGAAATCACTACGGGCCTGAAGGCGCTGGCCAAGGAGCTGAATGTGCCGATCCTCGGCCTGTCGCAGCTTTCGCGTCAGGTCGAGCAGCGCGACGACAAGCGGCCGCAATTGTCGGACCTACGCGAGTCTGGCTCGATCGAGCAGGACGCTGATGTTGTGATGTTCGTCTATCGCGAGGAATATTATCATAAGAACAGGGAGCCGAAGCCCGGTACCGAGCAGTACGCAGAATGGATGGCCGAGGGAGAACGCGTGCACGGCCGCGCTGAGATCATCATCGGCAAGCAGCGCCACGGGCCGACCGGCATGGTGGAACTGGCGTTCGAGGCGGAACTGACGCGCTTCGGCAATCTCGCGCGGGCGGATCATTTGCCGGAGATGCATTGAGAGACGCGGCTTCCGTCATGGCCGGGACAAGCCCGGGCATGACGGCTTGGTTGTCACCCCTTCGATTGAAGGGTTCTCTCACTCGATCCTGACCAGCGCCGAATCCGTCGCGCCCTTGGCGTCGATCACCGTCACCCGCGCGAAACCGGCGCCGTCGGGCTTCCACGCCGACTGGCGGCGGAAATCGCTTACACCGACCGGCGCGCCGTTGACGAACCAGGCGAGCGGCAGTTGACCGCCCAGCGCCTTCAGGTTGAGCGGCTGCGCGCCGCCGTCGAGATCAACCTTAGCGCCATTGGGCGGAAACGAGATCTTGAGCGCGGCCCGCTCCGTCGCCGCGATCGTCTTCGGCGCGTCATGGCTGAGATGGCGCAACGGCGGCGGCAGGTCGGCGGATCGCGCGACATGCAGCACGCCCTTGGGCTCGCGATTGCGCTCGATCTCGCGGCCCAATCTGGCGAACGCCTCGAACAGGATCGGCGCGGCGGCCTCGCGCCCGATCAGGCCCGGCGTCGGGCCGTTGTCGGGCCGGCCGACCCAGACGGCGACGGTCGTCAGCTTGTCGAAGCCGATCGCCAGCGCGTCGCGGTAGCCGTAGGAGGTGCCGGTCTTGAACGCGATGCGGCCGGAGAGCGCATTCGCCGGCGGCGGCGAACCGCGCAGGATGTCCTCGACATAATAAGCCGCTACCGGATCTGTAACGCGCCGCGCGCCGATGATTGGCGTGGCGCCGTCGAGCCGCTCGACCAGCGCCGGCGCCTCACCGCCGCGCGCGAGGCCGGCATAGAGCCGCGCGACGTCAACCAACGAAATGCCTAAGCCGCCGAGGCCGATGGCGAGGCCGATCGGCGTCTCTTTCGGCAGCACCACGGTTGCGCCGGCGCCGTGCAGGCGGGCGAGGAATTGTGAGGGGCCGACGTCGGCGAGCAGCTCAATCGCAGGCAGGTTGAGCGATTGCTGCAGGGCGCGCCGCGCGGTGACTGTGCCCTGATAGCCGAGGTCGAAATTCTCCGGCGCATAGGCGCCGTAGCGCGCCGGCCGGTCGAACAGGATCGTCTCGGGATGCGCGAGGCCCTGCTCGAACGCAAGCGCATAGATGAACGGCTTCAGCGCCGAACCCGGCGAGCGCGGCGACAACGACATGTCGACGGCGCCGTCGCGCGTGGCGTCGGCGTAATCGGCGGCCCCGACGCGGGCGCGGATCTGACCGCTCGCGTTGTCGAGGACGACGATGGCGACCGAGAGTTTGCTTCCAAGCCGCGCGGCGTGCTCGCGGGCGAGGGCCTCCAACTTCTGCTGCAGGCGCGCATCGATCGATAACTTTATTTGTTGGCTCTGCTTGTCCGCGGCGACCGCTTCCTCGGCCGCATGCGGCGCGAGGCGCGGAAACTCGCGGCGCGCGCGCGGAACCGGTTCCTGCCCTGCGATCTCGGCCTCGCGCGCGTCGATCACGCCGCGCGCCACGGCCCGCTTCAGCACGGCAGCACGCGCCGCGCGCGCCGCGTCGGGATGTCTGTCCGGCCGCCGCGCCTCCGGCGCCTGCGGCAGCGCAACCAGAAGCGCGGCTTCCGCAATCGTCAGCTTGCGCGGCTCTTTGCCGAAATAGGCGAGCGAGGCCGCGCGCACGCCTTCGATATTGCCGCCGAACGGCGCCAGCATCAGATAGCGGTCGAGTGCGCCGGACTTGCCGACGGCGCGCTCGATCTGCCAGGCGCGCGTCATCTGCCTGAGCTTGGCGGAGAGCGAGCGGTCGCGCGGCTCCATCAGCCGCGCTGCTTGCATGGTGAGCGTCGAGGCGCCGGAGACGACATGGCCACGGCTCAGCATCTGCCACGCCGCGCGCGCCATGGCGGTGAAGTCGACGCCGCTGTGGCTGTTGAAGCGCGCATCCTCATAGGCGACGAGCATCGCGAGATAGCGCGGATCAACCTCAGTGTGCGCGACAGGAAGCCGCCAGCGCCCGTTCGGCATGGTGAACGGGCGCAACAGCCGGCCGTCGCGGTCGACGACCACCGCCGAGCCCGCGCGCGCGCTCATCAGATCCAGCGGGCCGAGCGATCTCACATAGAGATCGGCCGCCGCGGGCAGGGCGAGCGAGGCGACAAACGTCAGCGCGGCGAGAACGCCGTAGAACGGGTAGGTTTTGCGCTTTGGTTGGCCAAGCACGTCAGGTTTTCCAAAGTGCATAGGCGCTCACGAATGAGCGGCCTCGGCGTTTCCCGTCATGCCCGGGCTTGTCCTGGGCATCCACGTCCCGCCGCAACATTACCTAATCAGGAAATAGCGCATCGCTCTCCGACGTGGATGCCCGGGACAAGCCCGGGCATGACGGATATCGGCGATCTAGACGCGCACTCACTTCGCCTTCACCTCGACCTCGCCGAAGGCTGTGCGGCCGAAGCGCTCCGGCCGGTACATGTCTTCCGCCGTCGCCGCCGGATATACGTAATGGCCCGGCGTCGTGGCGCGCGCGACATAGGCGAGCGAGAGGAACGCCGACTGGCCCGCCTCGCGGTCGATCGCCGCGACGAAGCGGTCGTCGCGATATTCGACGTGGGTCGGCTCGATGTCGCGCTTCAACCAGGAGAACGCGTCGGTCGAGCCGGAGTCGAACAGCGCGGGATTGTCGATCTCCATGCCCGCGGGCAGGCGGTCAACCACCAGCAGCTTGGCGTATTTGGCTTCCGCCTCAGTGATTTTCAGCACAACGACGACGCGCTCGTTCTGCGTCAGGCTCTTGAGGTTGGTTGGCTTGCCGTCGAGCGCGTAGACTTGCCGCTCGATCTCATAGCCGTTCGAGGCCGCGGGCTCGGGCTCCAGCGGCGCGCCAGAGATCGTGGTCACCAGCTTCAGCGGCGTCTCGCCGGTATTGCCGACGCTCGCCAGCACGGCGCCGACGGCGTAGGCCTGCCAGCGGCGATAGAGCGCGCCCTTGACCGGCTTGCCGTCGAGCGTCAGCACGCCTTGCGGCTGTCGCTCGGCCAAGCCTTCGGCCGCGAGCGCGAGCCAGTTGTTCTCCTGGGTGGACAACGAGTCGCGCTCGGCGCGCGCGGCGTCGAGCACGACGCTGGCGCGGGCGAGCCCGTCGAGCGGGCCTTCGCTGGGCCCCAGCTTCGCCTCGGCGAGCAGGGCGATGACGGCGGCGGCGTCGCGCAGCTTCGAGCCGTAGTCCGGCCGCGAAAAGGCGACGTCCTTTGTGCCCTCAAGCGTCGTCAGCGCCGCGGTGAATACGCGGCCCGCCCGCGCGCGGTCGCCGAGCATGGCGAGCGCCGCGCCAACCTGCGCGCGCGCCATCGCCGTCTTGAACAGGTCGAGCTTGGTGTCGGCGAGATAGCGCAGATCGCCGATGACAGGGCGGCCGTTGCGCGCCAGCACATAGAGCGCGTAGGCCAGCGGCTCCCCGGCGCCATCGCTGGCGTCGGAAGCGTTGACGGCCTCGTTGCGCAGATGGTCGAGCGCGTTGTCGAAGCCGATCTCGGGTACGCTGAAACTGCGCTCGCGGGCGCGGGTGAGGAAGTCGGTGACGAAGGCGTCCAACCAGAGATCGTCGGCGCCCTGGTCGGCGGCCCACAGGCCAAAGGCGCCGTTGGCGCCCTGCCGCGTCATCTCCTTGTCGATGGCTTGTTTGATGCGGCCGTCGAGATCGGGATCGATGGCGAGATGCTCGACGCTGGCGAGCCGGTTGGCGTAGATGAGCGGCATGGCGCGGCTCACCGTCTGCTCCGAGCAGCCGTAGGGGTAGCGCTCCAGCGATTGCAGCACCGCCGGCGCGTCGATGGCGCCGAACGGCGAGACGCTGAGCGACAGCGCGCCGGTGCCGGCGACGAAACCCTGCAGCGGGGCGTCGTTGATCTCGGTTGATTGTCCGGCCGCGAGATCGGAGATCTTGCGCTCGTAGACGTCGGGCGCGCCCGATTGCACGCCGAGCGCGAATTTTTGCGGCGCGGAGAAGCCGGGGCCGCTCACGTCGAGATCGAGCGAGGCCGTGCCGACGCCGTTGGCCTCTAACGGGATCGTGACCTTGGTTTTCTCGTGCGGGCCGAGCTTGATCGTCTTGGTCAGCGCATCGGCCTCCGCCGCGAGCGGGCCGTGGATGTCGAGCGCGAGTCTGTATTCGCCCGCCTCGCCCTCGACGTTGTCGATGTCGAACTGCAGCCGCGAACGGTCGCCGATGTCGAGGAACCGCGGCAGGCTGGCGGTGACGACCACCGGATCGCGCACGATCATGTCGACAGAGGCCGCCCCGACGCGGGCGGGCGTCCAGGCGACGGCGGTGATGCGCACGGCGCCGTTGAACGCCGGCAGGTCGAACGGAATCTCGGCCTTGCCGTCGGCGCCGACCTTGACGACGCCGGAGAACAAGGCGAGCGGCGCTTGGGTCGGCAGATTGCCTTCGAGATTGCCGCCGCCGTCGCCGCCGACATGCAGCGCGCCGGCGACGCCCTCCATGCCGTCGATCAGAAAGCCGTAAAGGTCGCGAACCTCCAGCGCGAGCTTGCGCTGGCCGAAGAAATAGTCGGTCGGGTCCGGCGCCTGGAAATGCGTGAGGTTGAGGATGCCGATGTCGACCGCGGCGACGGTTACGCGCGCCTCCTCGCCGGATTGCAAGCCGGCAAGCTGGATCGGAACGCTGACCGTCTGGCGCGGCCGCGTCTTGTCGGGCGCGCCGATGGCGACGTTGAGCTTGCGCGCCGCCTCGTCGATCTTGAACCACGCCACGCCCATGGCCCGCGCCGGCATCCGCTTCTGTTTGACGTCGAGCGGCGCTTGCGTGATCGCCACCGCATAGGCGCCGGCGCCCCAATCGCCGCCGACATCGAACGGGACGATATTGTCGCCTTGTTTGAGATCGATTTCGATCAGCTTCTCCAGCCTGTCGCCGACCAACGCGACCGCCGCCTTGCCGGCGTAGCGCGAGTTGATGCTGAGCTTCGCGGACTCGCCTGGCGCGTAGTTTTCCTTGTCGAGCGTGACGGTGGCGTTGTCGGGCGTGTCGGCGCTCGCCGAGCCCGACCAGCCGACATCGAAGGTGAAACTCGTCGTCTCGCCTTCCGCCGACTTGACGTCGAGCCGATGCTTGCCCCAACCAACGCGGCCGGAGAATTTGGCGGGCGCGTCGGCGGCGAGATCGAATACGCCGTCGGCGAGCTTTCGCGACGACTTGACCGGCTCGTAGTTCCAGCGACCGTCGCTGTTGAACCACTGATAGTCGTTGTCGAGCTTGTACAGCGCCCAGGAGACATTGCGGCGCGCAAGCGGAGAGCCGTCCGGCGCGACCGCAATGGCCTCGAAGGCGGCGCTTTCGCCGCTTGAGAGATCTTCGCCGAAATCCTTCTTCACGCCGATCATGGCGGCCTTGGCGCGGACCGGCAGCGTAACGGTGCGCTCGACCGTGCGCCCGCCCGATTCCGCGACGTCGACGATGATCTTGGCCTCCAGCGGCTTGATCGCGTCGCCCTCAGGCAACTCGATGGCGAGATCGGCGTGGCCCTTGTCGTCGGTCTCAGCCTTGTCGGGGAACTGCACCTCTACGGGATTGAACTGTTCGTCAACCAGACCCGCGACATAGCCGGGATGGCCGTCAAGCTCGGAGCCGTCGACCGCCTTGAGCCGGATCGCGCCGGTGACGTCGAGGCCGGCCGCCGGCGCGCCGTAGAGGAAACGCGCGTCGAGCGCGACGGGGATCGGCTCGGCCGCCACCGCAAAAGCGACGCCCGGCTTCAGTTGATAGTCGAGCCGCTCGGGCACATAGTCTTCGAGCAGGAACTGGGCGTGGCCGATCGCCGGCTGTTTCGGATCGGCGAAGGCGTCGATCGACCATGTGCCCGCTGCGCTATCGGTCGCCAGCGCGACGCTGAGCGAGCGGCCGCCGAGGCCCTGATCCTCGACGCTGACGCGCTTGTACTCGACGCCGTCGGGCCGCTTGACGACCAGCGTCAACGGCACGCCGGTCTTGGCGACGCCTTTTGCGTCCCTGAGCAGCGCGGCGACATAGACGGTCTCGCCGGAGCGATAGACGCCGCGCTCGGTATAGAGGAACGCGTCGAGCGCAGCCGGCGCGTCGCGGCCGGAAACGCCGCGGTCGGTGAGATCGAAGGCGGCTTGCGTCAGGCTGAGGAAGCCGTAGTCGTCGCCGAGCGTCGCCACCAGCACGTTGGGCGCCGCTCCGCCGTCGCCGCGCGTCAGGCCGGGATCGAAATCGGCGCGGCCGTCGGCGCCGGTCGTCTTGCTCGCCAACACTTCGTTGTTCTTCGCGATCAACCGCAGCTCGACGCCGGCCAGCGGCGCGGCGGTGCTGAGCGAGCGCACGAGCGCGTGCAGGCCGTCGTCGCCGCTGAGCGTGGTGAGGCCGAGATCGGAGATCACCATCCATTGCGTCGCAAGCTGGTCGATGCTCTCTTCCTCCGCGCCTGCGGGCTTGGGCGGCGCCCACGGCTTGGCGGCGACCAGATAGAGGCCGGGTTGCAACTTGGCGACCGCCTGATCGAGCGGAAATTCGGTCACGACGTCCTTGTTGAGCTCGGCGGCGACGTCCATGGCGCCGCTCCAGGCCTTGGCGCCTTCCTGGGTTTCAATGTCGTTGGCGCGCGACGAAGAGATCGGCTTGAGGAAATCGTCGTGCGAGATCTCCGCCAGCAGGTTGCGGTCGCCGACGCGGTAGACGTCGACCGCGACCTTCGACGTGTTGACCGTTGTCAGCGGCGCGCCGAGCTGGCCGAGCCGCGGCAACACATAGGCGCGGCCGGCGAAATGCGCCTGCGGCGAGCGATCCTTCACGTAGATCTCGTAATCGGCGTTCTTCGTCAGGCTTTCGCCCACCGTCGAGGGCAGGCCCTTGCGAACGACGAGGGCGTAGCGTTCGCCGTGTTTGAGCCCCTCGACGCAAAGTTGGCTCTCTTCGGCGGAGATCGCCGCATTGGAAGCGCCCGCGACCGCGACGTAAGGCGCAAAATCGGTCTTGCGCGCCAGCGGATCGGAGAAGTTGAAGCAGACGCGCGGATTGGCCGCCTCGTTGTCGACCTTGTAATCGATGATGCGGAAGCCGTGCTTGTCGCGCATGTCCTCATAAGTCGCGCGCACGTCGACGTCGTCTTTGCGCTCCAGGCTGGCGTGGTAGGCGTCGAGCGCGATGCGCCAGGATTCGTTGCGGGCTTCGAGATTGCCGAGCGCGGCGAGCGCCTCCGCCTGCTGCGCCGGCGCCTTGGCGTTCTCATAAGCCGCGTAAGCGGCGGTGGTGGCGCGGTTGACGATCTCGTAGCGGTCTTCCGCCTTCGCATCGTCGGCGGCCTGACCCAGATGCGCATAGGCGAGCCAGGGCGCTGCGTCCTTCGGCTGAGCCGCGATGGCCGCGCCGATTTCCCCGGCCGCGTTTTTGAAGTCGGACCTGGCCGCCAGCGCGGCGGCGCTCTTCAGCAATTGTTCGCCGCTGCGGCCCCTTATCTGGGCGCCGATCTTGATTGTTTCCTTGCGCAGGTCTTCGGCCAGGCGCACCGCGTCGCTGGCGAGATCTTCGCGCGCGAAGGGCCGGATCTCGGCCGCAAACGCGCCGAGCGCCGCGGCGAAGAGCGCAAAGGCGAACGCCAGCTGAAGCATTTTTGTCATGTTTCCCCTCCAGGCGTCGCTAACACTGCGCGTTTGATCTATTCATTTGCTCGGGCCGCGCGGCGCGACACATGTGTCCCGCGACGATGCTACCATGCGGCGCGGCGGGCCGGGGAGGCTGGAGTTGAAGAAAATACTGATGCCGTGCATTTTTGCGCTGAGCCTTCTCGTTGCGCTTCCCGCGTTCGCTCAGACCAAACCGCCTACGCCGCCAAAACCGACCCTCACGCCGCTCGACGCGCGCAAACCGAGCCCAAGCGACGTTTCGCCGCAGGCGCGCGCGGCGTTCCTTGCGCTCGCCGAGCCCGACCGCAAGGCGGCGCAGGACGCGCTCGGCTGGTTGGGCTTCTACAACGGCGTCGTCGACGGCTCCGTCGGCAAGCGCACGCTCGACGCGCTCGCCGCCTATCAACAAAGCGTCGGCGCCAATGCCGACGGAATTGTGACGCCGGCGGGGCTTGCCGCGCTCAAAGACGGCGCCGCGAAGGCGAAAGCCGCCGTCGGCTTCAGGCTGATCGACGATTCCGCGACCGGCCTGCGTATCGGCGCGCCGACAAAATTGCTGGACAAGCGCGAGAGCGGGACCGGCGCCGCTTCGCTGACGAGCAAGGACGGTGCGGTCGGGCTCTATACGAAAGAGACGACGGGCGATCTCGCCGCGCTGTACAAATCGCTCAGCGCCGACTCGGGCTCGCGCAAGGTGACCTACAAGTATTTGAAGCCGGATGCGTTCTTCGTCACGGCCGGCGAGGACGGCGACAACAAGTTCTATCGCCGCTACGCGGTCGGAGAGGGCGGCAAGCTGCGCGGCTTCGCGTTCCTTTACCCGAAGGCGCGCGCCAAAGCGCTCGATCCCGTTGCGCTCGCCGTCGCCAACAGCTTCGATCCGTTCCCGTCCGCGCCGCTGCCGCCGGTCGCGCCGTCGAGCCCGACGCCGACGCCGACGCCGGAGCCGCCGAAGCTGACGGCGACCGCGCTAGTCGTCGCGCCCGATGTCGCGGTGACGGCGCTCGATCCCGCTCAGTGCAAGGCGCCGACGGTATCAGGCAAGCCGGTGCGGTTCCTCGAGGGCAACGGACCGCTCGCCCGGCTCGGCGGTGAGTTCGGCGCCGGCGCCGCGGCGATTCCCATCGCCCAGGGCGGCGGCGAGCTCGTCGCGCTGAGCCTCGCCGGGGCGAAGCCGAGGCTCGAGGTGACGCTCGCCGCGAGCGTGCCGGGAACGCAGAAGGTGATCGCGGCGCTGGGTCCCGCCGCGTCGGGCGCGCCGCTGTTCGACCGCCAGGGACGGCTGGTCGCCTTCGTCGGGCCGGTCGGGCCGGCGCCGCAACGCGCCGGGGTGACGCTCGCCGCGACGCACGCCATCCTAAAGGCCTCCGCGCTGGGCGAAGCCGTCGCCCCAGGGGGAGCGGACGGCGCTCTCACCGCCCCGGCGATCGCGAGGCTTAGGCGCGGGGCGATAGTTGGCGTATTCTGCGCTTCATGACGTCCTGCCCGCGCATTCTGGTGTTCGATTCCGGCCTCGGCGGCCTCACCGTGTTCGCGCCGGTCGCGCGGGTGCGGCCGGACGCCGAGCTCGTCTATGTCGCCGACGACGCCTTCTTCCCCTACGGCGACCTCACCGAGCGCGCGCTGGTCGAGCGCGTCGTCGGGCTGATGGCGGAACTCGTGGCGGCCGAGCGGCCGGATCTCGTCGTCATCGCCTGCAACACCGCCTCGACGCTGGTGCTCGGACCCTTGCGCGAGCGCTTCCCCGAACTGCCGTTCGTCGGCACGGTGCCGGCGATCAAGCCGGCGGCGTTCGCCTCGCGCACAAAGCTTGCCTCGGTGCTGGCGACGCCCGGCACGGTCAAGCGCGACTATACCCACGGCCTGATCCGCGAATTCGCCGGCGACTGCGAGGTGACGCTGGTCGGCTCGGGCCGGCTGGCGAGCCTGGCCGAGGCCGCGCTGCGCGGCGAACCGGTGGCGGACGCCGAGATCGCCAACGAGATTGCGCCGGGCTTCGTCGAGCGGGAGGGCAAGCGCACCGACCAGATCGTGCTCGCCTGCACGCATTTCCCACTGCTGGCCGAGCGGCTGCGGGCGGCGGCGCCGTGGCGGGTCGAGTTCGTCGATCCGGCGCCGGCGATCGCGCGCCGGGTCGACGCGCTGATCGGGCCGCTTCGCCCAGTCCGGCCGACTGAGCCGGCGCGCGCAATTTTCACAAGCGGCGGAGCCCGTTCTTTCGCACTTCAAAAAGCCTTGCTAGAGCGCGGCCTGACCGTTAGCTCAACGTAAGTTCACGCGCTAAGCGCGCGCCCCGGTTTCGAAAGGTCCACCCCCATGCGCAGTCCGGCCGGACAGCCCGTTCGCTTGGCGGAATATCGCGTCCCCGACTTCCTCATCGACCATGTCGAGATGGATATATCGCTGGCGCGCGACGCCACGCGCGTCGTCGCCGAGCTATCGCTGCGGCCGAACCCCCGCGGCCAGGCGGACGCGCCGCTGACGCTCGACGGCGACGAACTGACGCTGGTCTCCATCGCGCTCAACGGCGCCCCGCTCGGTCCGAGCGACTATGTCGCCAGCCCGAACGAACTGACCCTGCGCAAACCGCCGCGCGGCCCGTTCAAGCTCACCGTCGAGACCCGCCTCGCGCCCGCCGGCAACACCAAGCTGATGGGGCTCTACCGTTCGGGCTCGGCCTATTGCACGCAATGCGAGGCGGAGGGGTTCCGCCGCATCACCTATTTTCTCGACCGGCCGGACGTGCTGTCGGTCTACCGCGTGCGACTGGAGGCCGATGAGGCGGAGGCGCCGGTGCTGCTCGCCAACGGCAACCTGGTCGAGCGCGGCGCGGCGGGGCCGGGGCGCCACTACGCCGTCTGGTTCGATCCGTTCAAGAAGCCGTGCTACCTGTTCGCCGTCGTCGCGGGCGATCTCACGGTCTTGAGCGACCAATTCGTCACCGCCTCCGGACGCCGCGTCGAGCTCGGCGTCTATACTGAGCCTGGCAAGGAGGGACGCGCCGACTACGCGATGGATTCGCTCAAGCGCGCGATGGCCTGGGACGAGCGCGCCTATGGCCGCGAATACGATCTCGAGGTGTTCAACATCGTCGCCGTCTCCGATTTCAATATGGGGGCGATGGAGAACAAGGGGCTCAACGTCTTCAACGACAAATACGTGCTCGCCTCGCCCGGCACCGCGACCGACGACGATTACGCCGGCATCGAGGGCGTCATCGCGCACGAGTATTTCCACAACTGGACCGGCAACCGCATCACCTGCCGCGACTGGTTCCAGCTCTGCCTGAAAGAGGGCCTGACCGTGTTCCGCGATCAGGATTTCTCCGCCGACCAGCGCTCCGCGCCGGTCAAGCGCATCGCCGACGTGCGGATGCTGAAGGCGGCGCAGTTCCCCGAGGACGCGGGGCCGCTGGCGCATAACGTGCGCCCCGAGGTTTATCACGAGATCAACAACTTCTACACGGCGACGGTCTATCAGAAGGGCGCGGAGGTGATCCGCATGCTCAAGACGCTGATCGGCGCCGAAGCCTTCCGCAAAGGCATGGATCTCTATTTCGAGCGTTGCGACGGCACGGCGGCGACGGTCGAGGAGTTCGTCACCTGCTTCGCCGACGCCTCGGGGCGGGATCTGACGATCTTCAAGCGCTGGTACGCGCAGGCCGGCACGCCGCGGCTCAGGATTGCGACGCGCTACGACGAGGCGGCGCAGACCCTGCGCGTCGAACTCTCGCAATCGCTCGGGCCGACGCCGGGGCAGCCGGAAAAGCTGCCGATGACGATACCCGTGCGGCTCGGGCTGGTCGACGCCGAGGCGGGCGACCTGCCGCTGGTCTCGGGCGACGCCTCCGCGCACGAACTCAGCTCCGGCGTGTTCGCGCTCGAGGCGCCGAGCCGCACGCTGAGCTTCAGCGGCGTGGCGCGCCGGCCGGCGCTGTCGGCGCTGCGCGGCTTCTCGGCGCCGGTGAATGTCGAGGACGACCTCACCGAGGCCGACCATCTCGCGCTGCTCAAGAAAGACAGCGATCCGTTCAACCGCTGGCAATCGCTGCAATCGCTCGCGGTCGATCTGTTGAAGCGCTCGGTGCAGAAGATCCGCGACGGCGGGACGTCGCGGGTCGACCCCGCCTTCGTCGCGGCTTACGGCTCCGTGGTCGAGGACGCGCTCAGCGGTCGCATCGATCCGGCCTTCGCCGCCTACGCGCTGCAATTGCCGAGCGAGGCCGACATCGCGCGCGAGATTGGCCGCGACGTCGACCCCGACGCGATCCGCGCCGCGCGCGAGGCGGTGCGCGGCCGGCTCGGGCGGGCGCACGCCGCGGCGCTGAAGACGCTGCATGCGCAGATGACCAATCCCGGCCCGTTCAGCCCCGACCCCGCCAGCGCCGGCCGGCGGGCTTTGCGCAACGGCGCGCTGGCGATGTTCGTCGCCGGCGACGGCATCGAGGGGCCGCGGCTCGCCTCGCAGCAATACGCGGCGGCCGAGAACATGACGGAGAAGTTCGGCGCGCTGGTCGCGCTGTCGAATCTGGCGGGATCGCCGCGCGACAACGCGTTCGAGAATTTCGGCCGCGTCTACGCCGTCGAGCCGCTCATCCTCGACAAGTGGTTCGCGCTGCAAGCGCAGATCGGCGAGAAGGAGACGCTCGATCGCGTGCAGACGCTGATGCGCCATCACGCCTTCTCGCTCGCCAATCCCAACCGCACGCGCGCGCTGATTGGCGGCTTCACCGGCAACCAGACGCAGTTCAACCGCGCCGACGGGGCCGGCTATCATTTCCTCGCCGACATCGTGCTGCGTCTCGACGGCTCCAACCCGCAGATCGCCGCACGGCTGTTGACGGCGCTGCGCTCCTGGCGCTCGCTGGAGCCGGGGCGGCGCGAAAAGGCCGAGGCGGCGCTCGCCCGCATCGCCGCCGAGGGCAAGCTCTCGGCGGATGTTCGCGACATTGTGACGCGAAGCCTCGAACGCGCCTGAACCGCGGCGCTCGCCGCGACGAGACTGCGGCTGCGCGCGGAGCGCGGCCGGTTGGCCGCCGAGGCGGTGCAACCGACGCGTTCGCCGCCCCGGCCGCTCGCGTCCAGCTTGTCACATCGCTAGGATTTTTCCTCGCCCTGAAACAAAGCCCTGGACAAAGAATCCGGCAAGGATTCTTATACCTGTGATTCGGTCTTGCGTGCGGGTTGCGCCGAAGTCACCAACATGACTGGAGGTTGTGCATGACGCGCGTTAGCGCGGCTGCTGGGGAGTCGTTTGCGCTCGTCCAGCGAAAGCGCGGCGGCTTCATGCGCGCCGGAGAGCGCTGGGCGGCGATGCGAGAGGGAATGCGGCGGGCGTTGGGCTATGCGGGGCCAATCTCGGCTGTGCTGATCCTCATCGTCATCGCCGGCCTCGTCACCTGGCGGTTGGAGCGTTCGCGCCTGACGGCGGTTGAACTCGCTGCGCGCATTCTCGATCTGCGCGCGGGCGATCTTGCGCGCAAGCTCGACGCCTCGCTGGCGGAAACGCCGAAGGCCGATCTGCAAATCCTGCTGGCGCAGCTGCTCGCGCCGGCGGCCGGCGATGTCGGCGTCGCGCTGCTCGCCGATGAGGATGGCGCCATTCGCGCAGGTTGGCCGCGGCGCGCCGCGCTGCCCGCCACGCTCGCCGAAGCGCTCGGCGGCGATGCGCTGCTGCCGCTGTTCGGCGACAAGATCGGCGCGCTGCGGATCGAGACGACGGCAGGCGCCTATAGCTACGCCGCGTTGCGCACGCTCGCGCAGGGACGCGGGCAGGTCGCGCTGGTCGCGACCGAGCGCGAGATGCTCGCGGGCTGGCGCGACAATGCGCGCGCGCTGTCGGCGCTGCTGGCCGGCACCGTGCTGATCCTGGCGGGCTGCGCGCTCGCCTTCGTGCTCGAGGCGCAACGCGGCCGCGAGAAGGCGCGGGCCGACACGGCGCGGCGCGCCAATCTCGATCTGGCGCTGCGTCATGGCCGTTGCGGGCTGTGGAGCTGGAACCTCGCGAACGACCGCATGGTATGGGCGGCTTCGATGTTCGAGTTGATCGGCGCTCCGCGGCCGAGCGCGGCGATGAACCTGGAAGACATCGCCCGCCTGATGCATCCGCAAGACGTCTCGCTGCACGCGGTGGCCGAAGCCGCCCGCGTCGCGCCGCTGGGGCCGATGTCGTTCCAGTTCCGGTTGCGCCGCGCCGACGGCGAATGGATCTGGCTCGACCTGCGCGCCGACATCGTCGAGGAGGGCGCCAAGCGGCGCCGGCGTCTGATCGGCATCGCCATCGACGTCACCGAGCGGATGCGCGAAGCCGAGATTTCCGCCACCGCCGACCAGCGGCTGCGCGACGCCATCGAGGCGATCTCGGAAGCCTTCGTGCTGTGGGACTCCGGCAACCATCTTGTCCTGTGCAACTCCAAATACCAGCGCCTGCATCAGTTGCCGCCGGACGCCACGCGCGCCGGCGCGCCTTACGCCGAACTGGCGCGGCTCAGCCATCCGCCGCTGGTCGCCAACGAGATCGCGCTCAGCGCCAGCGACATCGCGCCGCTCGACGGGCAATCGCGCACCTATCAGGCCCGCCTCGCCGACGGGCGTTGGCTGCAGGTCAACGAGCGGCGCACGCGCGACGGCGGCTATGTCTCGATCGGCGCCGACATCACCGCGATCAAACAGAACGAGGAGGAGCTGCAGAAGTCGGAGCGGCTGCTGCTGCAGACGGTGTCGCAGCTCAACCATTCGCGCCGCTCGCTGGAGGCGCAGGCGCAGCAGATGGCCGATCTCGCCAAACGCTATCTGGAAGAGAAGGCCAAGGCCGAGACCGCCAACCGCGTCAAGGCCGAATTCCTCGCCAACATGGGCCATGAGCTGCGCACGCCGCTCAACCACATCATCGGCTTCTCCGACATGATGCGCTGCGAGACGCTGGGGCCGCTCGCGCCCAAATACGCCGGCTACGCGGGCGACATCTTCGACAGCGGGCAGTCGCTGCTGAAAGTGTTCGACGACGTGCTGGCGATGTCCAACCTCGAATCCGGGCGCATCCGGCTCGAGTATCAGAACTTCCCCGCGTTCGAGGCGGTCGACGCGGCCATCGCCGACGTCGAGGCGGCGGCGCGCGAGAAGAGCATCGTCGTGCGGGTCGAGGTCGAGCCGGACGCGGCGATGCTGGCCGACCGCGGCGCGGTCACGCGCGTGCTGACGACGCTGGCGCGCAACGCGGTCAAGTTCGCGCCGCGCGGCGGCTCGGTGTCGATCGGCGCGCAGAGCTTCCGCGAGCACATCTACTTCTACATCGAGGACGACGGCCCGGGCATCCCGGAGCACGATCTCGCCCGGCTCGGCCGGCCGTTCGAGCAGGCGAGCAAGGCGATGGCGAACGGCATGAAGGGCTCGGGGCTCGGGCTCGCCATCGCCCGCTCCTACGCCGAGCTGCATGGCGGCTCGCTCAACATCTCCTCGCGCTTCGGCGAGGGCACGGTGGTGCTGGTGACGATCCCGAAGACGCCGCCCAAGCCGCGCTCGCTCGCCTCCGTCGCGGTAGCGTGAAGGACAGTCCGCGCCGGGGGCTTTTCAGCGGCTTAGGCGGCAAAATGTGTCCCTGGGCGGGGCGCCGTCATGGCCAGGGAAGCGACGCAATCCAGCCCGCCGAGAGCGTCGGTTTTCCCGTTGAGGCGGCGTCGGCGGCTGCGTGGATTGCTTCGCGACGCTCGCCATGACGCGGATTGCAGAATATATCTTACAATATTTCGGATTTTTACTGACATTGATTCGTTTTATGTCGATTTGGTATCTTGGGAATACTTGGAGGCCGCGGCCCCCGCCTTCATGATCTGGGCAGCCGCCGCCATACCCACGCGGCCGCGAACAGGTTGAGCACGCCGAGCCCGGCAAGCGCGGTCGACTCGTCGATCCCGGTCGTCTTCAGCAGGATCGAGGCGGCGAGCGAGCCGGCCACCATCATCACCGAATTCAGCGTGTTGTTGGCGCCGATGACGCGGGCGCGCCGGTCGATCGGCGACCAGGACTGCACCGCCGCGAAGATCGGCACCACGAACAGGCCCGCCGCACAGGAGTAGACGAGGATCGCCGCGGCGATCCCGAGGCCCGACAGGCTGGTGAAGAACTCGACGAGGCCGATCTCGCTCTGCGCCTGCGGCATCATGTGCGTGGCGAGCCCGAGGCCGATGGCGATGATCCCGAGCGCCGCCAACAGATAGGGCGCCGGCCCAAGGCGAATGCGGCCATGCGAGAGTTGCGCCGCCAGCAACGAGCCGGCGGCGACGCCGACCGCGAAGAACAGGTTGACGGCGGTCTCGACCTCGATCCCGCCGCCGATGCGCGCCTTGATGATGACCGGCGCCAGCGACAGCGTCAGCGCGCCGACGGTCCAGAACCAGCTGACTGCGAGGCAGCCGACCCATTGCTTGTCGTTGGCGCGCAGCTCGCGCAGGATGTCGCGCGTCGCGGTGAACGGGTTCCAGTTGATGCGTAGGTTGGGCGCGCCGACCTGCGTAGCGGGAATCCAGCGCGAGGTCGCGTAGCAGGCGAGCGCCACGACGGCGAGCTGCGCCACCACTGATACCGCCGAGCGCCCCTGCGCCGCCGCGTAGCCGCCGAACACCAGGCCGGCGATGATGGCGGCGAAGGTCGCGCCCTCGATCAGCGCATTGCCGGCGACCAGCTCGTCCTTGCGCAGATGGTCGGGCAGGATGCCGTATTTGATCGGCCCAAACAAAGCGGCGATGATCCCCAGGCCGGTCAGCGCGCAATAGAGCAGGCTCAGCGAGCCGAGCAGGAAACCGGCCGCCGCGATCGCCTGCACGAACATCTCGGCGAATTTGAGCCTGCGGGCGATGGCCGCCTTGTCGTGCGCGTCGGCGATCTCGCCGCCGATCGGCGAGAGCGGGATCGACGGCAGCACGAACAGCGCGACGGCGAGCTGGATCTTGGCGCCGGCGTCGGCGCCGCCGAACTGGAACAGGATCAGCAGCGCCAGCATCTGGCGGACGAAATTGTCGTTGAAGGCGGAGAGGAACTGGCACCAGAACAGCGGCGCAAAACGGCGCGCGCGCATCAGTTCGAACATCGTCCCGGCCCCCAGTTTCCGCGCGATAGGGCGGCGCCGGGGGACGCTAAGTCAAGGGGGCGCCGCCGCCCTCGCCCCGCGAGACGGAAACGGCGGCCGCTTGCGCCGTCACACGTGCAGCAGGGACTGCCGCTCGCGCAGGTTGCGCGCGATGGACTTGCACCCGTTGTCGATCTCGCCCTCGCGGGCGATGAGCGCCGCGCCGTCGGCGTCCTCGATCAAGGCGCGCAAGGCCTCGGCGCGGCCGGTGAGCGCGAGATCGCATTGCAGCAGCGCGTTCAGCGTCTGCGCCTCGCCGCGGTAGCGGTTGGTCATGCGGTCGGCTTCCGGCGCCGGATGGGCGCGGATCTGACCCTCCAGCGCGCCGATCCGGCGCGACATCGCCTCCAGCTTGCGCGCGGCTTCCGACAGCGCCGGGTCGGGCAGCGGCTTCTCGCGCGTCGGCGTGGGGAAGCCCCGGCGCCAGTCGCCCTCCGCCCTCTCCACCGATTCGCGCGCCTGTCCGAGCAACCAGCCGACCTTGGCGCGCACCGCGAGATCGTCGGCGCGCAGCTGGTTCTCGAGCCGGTAGACATTGTAGCCCCAGCCGTAAAACAAGTTGACGGCGATCTTCTCCAGCGCCTCGACGTCGTCGAAAATGTCGGTCACTTGTCGAGGCCCGTCGCGTCGGTGATGTTGTAGAAGCCGACCGGCGGCTGGCCGCCGATGACGTAGGGCGCACCGACCGCGGCGTTGGGCGCCGAGACCAGCCCCTTCTCCGCCATCTTGAACGCCAGATAATAGCGCACCGACTCGATGGGGGTGAGACCCAGCGCCTGCAGCGAGATCAGCTCGCGCATGCGCTCGTCGCGCGGCAGCACCAGCACCTTGAGGTCGTTCAGCATGATGCCGTAGACGCGCAGGAAATCGGAGAGATGCGACTTCACCGCCTCGCGCAATTCGCCGATGTGGGCGTTGATGTGCTCGAGCTTGGTCACCTGCACGATCTGGTTGATCGCCTGCTCGATCGCGGGGCCGGCGTATTCGGCGACCTCCTTGGTGTCGATGGTCTGGCCGTTGAACGGCAGATGGGTGATGAGATCGAGCGCGGCCTCGCGCGTGTCGACGTGGATGTAGTAATCGACCTGATAGGAGACCTCGGCCATTTCTGCTGAGGTGGCGACGCCACGGTTGCTGACCAGCAACTTGCTCCGGTTGATGTAGATGACCTCGTACACCCAGGGGCTGGCGCCGCCGAAGAAGCCTTGCACGATCGAGCCGACCAGCGGCTTGTCGGGCGTGACGAGCGGATATTGCCCGGTCTCGTAGACGTTGAGCACGGCGCCGCGCGACTTCAAGACGCAGAAATGGTTGCTCTCCACCGTCAACAGCGAGCCGGAGACGATGCTCTCGTCCATCAGCTTGATGGCGACGTTCTTGGTTCCGAGCATATCGGAGCCGTCGCGCTCCAGCGCGGTGATGACTTGCCGGGTGATGGCCATGAAGTTTGCATCCGCTGCGAAAGGCGGCGCCTTTTAGCACGCAGGCGCCGAGCCGAACAGCGCAATAGCGCAAGGCAATTGCCGCGCCGCCGCGTTCCCGCCCCCCGCTTGCGGGCGGAGGGGACGGCGAAACCTTCACGCCATCGCCATCCCGGTCATCTTCTGCCGCCGCCGATCCATCGACGACGGGATCTTCAGGTTGTCGCGGTATTTCGCCACCGTGCGACGCGCCACGACGATGTCGGCGGCGCGCAGCTTGGTGACGATGTCGTCGTCCGACAGCACCTTGCGCGGATCCTCGGCCTCGATCATCTGCTTGATCTTGTAGCGCACCGCCTCGGCCGAATGCGCTTCCCCGATGCCGCCCGAGGGCAGCGAGGCGGTGAAGAAATACTTCATCTCGAACAGCCCGCGCGGCGTCGTCATATATTTGTTCGACGTCGCGCGCGACACCGTCGATTCATGCACGCCGATGGCGTCGGCCACCGTCTTCAGGTTGAGCGGCCGCAGCCCCGACACGCCCTCGACCAGGAACGCGTCCTGCCGCCGCACGATCTCGCTCGCGACGTTGAGGATGGTGCGGGCGCGCTGCTCCAGGCTCTTGGTCAGCCAGTGGGCGCTCTGCAACTGGGTCGAGACGTATTGCCGGTCCTCCTCGCGCGCCGCGCCGCGCTTGACGATCGCCGCGTAGCTCTCGTTGACCAGCACGCGCGGCAACGCCTCGGCGTTGAGCTCGACGCGCCAGCCGGAATCCTGCGCCGCGGTTACGATCACGTCGGGAATCGCCATCGGCTCCGGCGCGCTGGCGAAGCCGCGGGCAGGCTTCGGGTCGAGCCGCTTGATCTCGCCGATCATGTCGACGAGGTCCTCGTCGTCGACGCCGCACAGCCGCCGCAGCGCCGCGAGATCGCGCTTGGCGAGCAGCGGCAGATTGGCGACCAACGCCGCCATCGCGGGATCGAAGCGGTCGCGCTCGATCAGCTGCAGCTTCAGACACTCGGCGAGATCGCGCGCGAACACGCCCGTCGGCTCCAGCGTCTGCAATACGCCGAGCACCCGCTCGATCCGCTCGACCGGCGCGCCGAGCATCGCGGCGACCTCCTGCGTGTCGCCGCGGAAATAGCCGGCCTCGTCGAGCCCGTCGATCAGCGCGGCGGCGATCAGCCGGTCGCCTGGATCGGACAGCGCGACCAGCGCCTGCCGGGTGAGGAATTCGGAGAAGCTTTCCTGCGCAGCGACATAGGCTTCGAGATCGGCGGCGTCCTGGTCGCCGCCGCCGCCCGAGCCCGACCATTGGCCGCCCGAAAGTCCCGGCCCGTCGGCCGCCGGGGCGCTGCCGGCCGAGCCGCCGGAGCGGTCGGCGTCGAACGTGTTGTCCAACTCGGTGCCGAGCTCGCGCGAGAGTTCGGCGGCCTCGACCGGCATCGACTCGGAGGCCCAGTCGGCGGGCGCGGGGTCGGCGGCGACCTCGGCGACGGGCTCGTAATCCTGGCGCTGCTCCTCGGCGCGGTCGAGCAGGGGATTGCGCTCCAGCTCCGCCTCGATAAAAGCGGTGAGCTCGAAGCTCGGCATCTGCAAAAGCTTGATCGCCTGCAGCAGCTGCGGGGTCAGGACCATGGACTGGCCCTGGCGCATCGCCAGTTTCGCCGATAACGCCATACGTAATCAACCGAACGTGAGACAGCCGACGCGCCCGCGGCGCGTTTCTTGCTTGACGGGGCGATCCTAGACCAACTCGGCCGGAATGCAAAGCGTCTCTTCGTCGTGTTGGAAAACCTGCGTTAACGTGTCGCCGCAGCGTCATTCGATAACGATATAAAGACTTCTTTATATGTGCATTGCGCTATCCCGATCTCTCTGCTACGAGGCCGCAGCTTCAACCCGAGAGAGGGCCGCATGACCGATTACGCCGTCGCCGACATCAAGCTCGCCGATTACGGCCGCAAGGAAATCAACATCGCCGAGACCGAAATGCCCGGCCTGATGGCGACCCGCGCCGAATACGCAAGCGCCCAACCGCTCAGGGGCGCGCGCATCGCCGGCTCCTTGCACATGACGATCCAGACCGCCGTGCTGATCGAGACGCTGAAGTCGCTCGGCGCCGACGTGCGCTGGGCCTCGTGCAACATCTATTCGACCCAGGACCACGCGGCGGCCGCCATCGCGGCCTCGGGAACCCCCGTGTTCGCGATCAAGGGCGAAAGCCTCAAGGACTATTGGGAGTACACCCACCGCATCTTCGAGTGGGCCGACGGCGGCGCCCCCAACATGATCCTAGACGACGGCGGCGACGCCACCGCGTTGATCCATCTGGGCTACCGCGCCGAGCAGGGCGACACGGCGTTCCTCGACAAGCCCGGCAACGAGGAAGAGGAGGTGCTGTTCGCCTCGATCAAGGCGCGCCTCAAGTCCAAGCCCGGCTGGTACGAGAAGAACGCCAAGGCGATCCGCGGCGTGACCGAAGAGACCACGACGGGCGTGCATCGGCTCTATGTGATGGCCAAGGAAGGCAAGCTGCTGTGGCCGGCGATCAACGTCAACGATTCCGTCACCAAGTCGAAATTCGACAACCTTTACGGCTGCCGGGAATCGCTGGTCGACGGCATCCGCCGCGGCACCGACGTGATGATGGCCGGCAAGATCGCCATGGTGGCGGGCTTCGGCGACGTCGGCAAGGGCTCGGCCGCCTCGCTGCGCAACGCCGGCTGCCGCGTCATCGTCTCCGAGGTCGATCCGATCTGCGCGCTGCAGGCGGCGATGGAGGGCTATGAGGTCACGACCATGGACGACGCGGCGCCGCGCGCCGACATCTTCGTCACCGCCACCGGCAACGTCGACGTGATCACGCTCGACCACATGCGGGCGATGAAGGACCGCGCCATCGTCTGCAACATCGGCCACTTCGATAGCGAGATTCAGGTCGCGTCGTTGCGCAACTACAAGTGGAGCAACGTCAAGCCGCAGGTCGACGAGATCGAGTTCCCCGAGGGCAAGCGGATCATCCTGCTGTCGGAAGGCCGGCTGGTGAACCTCGGCAACGCGACGGGACATCCCTCGTTCGTGATGTCGGCCTCGTTCACCAACCAGACGCTGGCGCAGATCGAGCTGTTCACCAAACCTGGCCAGTACGGCAAGCAGGTCTTCACGCTGCCCAAGCATCTGGATGAGAAGGTCGCGTCGCTGCATCTGGCCAAGGTCGGCGCCAAGCTGACCGTGCTGAGCGAGAAGCAATCGACCTACCTCGGCGTTAACGCGCAGGGGCCGTTCAAGCCGGATCACTACCGGTATTGAGAGACAGCAGGCGGCAGGCGGCAGGCGGCACAACGCTGCTGCCTACTCACTACTGCCTTCCCTCACAGGCTCCGGGCGGAACGATCACCGCCCGCGCGGCGACATCGTCGGCGCCGGCCCGCTTGAACGGCAGGGCGTCGAGAGATGCGATGACGGCCCGCGCATCGGCGCAATTGCGCGGGTTCTTGAACATCGGCGGATATGAGCCGGAGTATCCGTTGTAGGCGCTGACGCCGAGGTCCTGCGCGACGATCATCAGATCGATGTCCTGCATCGCCTCGTCCCAGGTTTCGCCGTCGCCGAAGCGCACCAGCACCGCCCGTTGGGCGCGCAGCGCCGCGCCGTCGAGACCGGCCGCCATCGTCGCCACGCGCGCCCGCGAGGCGGCGATGTCGACCGACGCGGAACGGTAACCCGCGATATCGACAAGCGAGAGGAAGAGACCGACGGTCAGCAGCACGGCCGCCGCCTGCGACCCGGATTGCCGCAACCGGGCCACGCCGAGCGCGGCGAGCCACGCCAGCGGGAAAGCCATCACCAGCGTCACGCGTCCCGGCGAGCGGATCGCGTTCAGCCCGGGCGCCTGGGCGAGCCACCGATACAGCCCGGCGCCGTCGATATCCATGGTCAACGCCAGCAAGCCGAGAATCGCGAAGACGCAGGCCGCGACGGCCGCGCGGTTCTCCCGCTGGGCGACGGCGCTCCAGGCTCCGACCGCGGCCAGCAGCAGGACGCCGAAGCCGGGGAACAATTGGTGCTCCCACTGCCAGTATTGCGTGTGCTGCGGCAGCAGGCTGGAAAACCAGGCGTCGGTCGGCGCGCCCTGTTGCGACAGCAGGCTGGTCCAGTGCGGCGCCATGCCCTCGACTTCCGACATCATGCGCTGAATGCCGAAGGAGCGGCTGACCTCGGCATGGCGCCACAGCATGTAGGCCGCCAGCGCCGCCGCGGGCGCGGCGAGCCAGGCCAGCGCCGCGCCGGGCAGCCCCGCGGGCGCTGCGCTGCGCGGGCGCAAGCGTGCGGCCGAAGCGACGGCTGCGAACAACGCCAGGAACTCGACCAGGAAAACGCCGAGATAGACCGAGCAGAGGAACTGCCACGCCACCCACAGCGTCAGCGTCGCCAGCCGGCGCAGGCTGGGGCCGCGCAGCCATTCGATCGCCGCGAGCGCCGCCAGCGGCGTGGCGAAACGATAAACCAGTTGCGCGTGCGCGTCCTGCGCCAGCATCGGCAGCGAGAACGCGAACACGCAGGCGCCGAACAGCGCCGCGACCGTCGGCAGGCCGAACCGCCGCAGCACGAAAGCCGCTGCGGCGAAGCTCGTCGCCATGCCGACGAGAAACCACAGATCGAACGCGATCTCGCGCGGCGCGCCGAGCGCGCGGAAGATCACGTAGATCCAACCCGAACCGAAGTGAGCGTCGGAGAGATAGAGGATGCTCTTGTAGGGATAGAAGAACGCGGGATCGGCCAGCGCGTCGGCGCGCCCCGTCGTCCACAGCCACAAATGCTCCAGCACGACCTGGTTGAAGCGGGCGTCGATGCGTGTTCCGGGAAACTGGGTGAACAGGCCGATCAGGCGCCAGAGGTAGAAGCCGATCGCAACGGCGATCGCAATCGAAATCGTCGTCGCGCGCAGGCGCGGCGCCTGCGCCGCCTGCAACGGCGCGGCGTCGAGATCCGTGGCCGTGGACAATCAGCAGCTCCTCTTCGCCGAGCCTCGTCCTCAGCTCAGGGCGCGCGCGCCCGCCAGCGATGCGGGCGCCGGCGCCGGCGCCGGCGCGGCGCGGCCGCCCGGGTACAGGCTGTACCGGACGATGCAGAACAACGCGCGCACGCCGTCGCGCCAGCCGATATGCTTGCCTTGCGCATAACCGCGCGGCCGGTAGGAGATCGCGACCTCCTTCACCCGCCGCCCGGCGGCGGCGATCTTGGCGGTGATCTCCGGCTCGAAGCCGAACCGCTCCTCCTCGATCTCGACGCTCTGGATCACTTCGCGGCGGAACGCCTTGTAGCAGGTCTCCATGTCGGTGAGTTCGAGGCCGGTGAACAGATTGGAGGCGAAGGTCAGCGCCCGGTTGCCGACGCGGTGCCACAGCGGCGAGGCGCCGCCGGCGCGAAAGCGCGAGCCATAGACCACGTCCGCCTCGCCGCGCGCGATCGGCGCCAGCAGCCGCGGATATTCGGACGGATCGTATTCGAGGTCGGCGTCCTGCACGACGACGACGTCGCCGGTCGCGACGGCGAAGCCCGAGCGCAGCGCCGCGCCCTTGCCGCGGTTGTGCTCATGGCGGATGAGCACGTCGATGAAGGGGCGCAACGGCCCTTGCAGCAGCGCGAAGCAACCGTCGGTCGAGGCGTCGTCGACGACGATGATCTCCTTGTTGGCGGGGCCCGCGGCGTCGACCGCGTCGAGAACGGCGGCGATGGTCGCGCTCTCGTTGTAGCAGGGGATCACGACCGACAATTTCATCTTCGACGCTCGCAACGCATTACGCTGCGCCACTTTGCCGGCTCCGCCTTAATTTTTTCGCCTACGGATCGCGGGTTTTTTTACCGGTCGGGCGTCAACAAAACGCCGCGAAAAGATCACCGCGCCGCCTTTGACTATTTTTGCTCGCCGATTTATAGCGGCCGCCTTCCGGGAATAACCCCGGCTGGAGTTGCGCCATGAGCAACATGTTTGCACGCGAACATCGCAACGGACTGCGTCCGTACGCGCTGACTTGCGCCGCTCCAGAGGGCGGGCTCGTGTGAACGAGCCCGGCGAAATCCGTCTTGCACGGACCCTCCAGAGCGCCCGCTTCGGAGGGTTTTTTATTGCCTCCTCCGATCCCCAGCGCACTGCGCCCGGCTGTGAGGCCGGAAGGAGACCCGGATCCTTCGAGCGCGTCTAAGCTCGAAAGCGCGGGGCCCGTTCGGAGGGAACGACGGCGCGTCGCGCGCCGGGCGCCGATGACGGGGCGGACGCAAGGTCCGCTAGGCGGCGCGCCCCATAGCGCCGCGACTTGATTGTTTGAATGCTCCCGCGCGCCATCGCGCGGGACGCGCGAGTTCCGGGTGGTGAAGGACAAGCGTTACTTCGCTGCAACCGAAGGCCCTCGGGCCATCGCTCGTCCGATCGTTCCCCCGGATCCCATTCGGCGGCCTCGCGCCGCCGTGCAAAGTCGTTGGTGGTGAAGATACGGTTACTTCGCTCCTGGGTGTAGCGGGTTCGAATCCCGCCGCCGTCCGTTCGTACCGTGGAGCCAGCCCCGCGAGGGCCGGCGCGACGCGGGTCCGGGCCGAAAGCCCTGCGTTGCGGACGGTGAAAAAGCCGTATCGCTTGTTCCCCAACGATCCCAAGCGCGGCTGAGAGGCCGCGCCGACTTCGCCGGTGGTGAAGAGGTCTGTTGCATCGTGAATCTCAATGTCGGAGGTTCGAATCCTCCCGGCGCGCGAGCGCCGTAGCTCAGCGGTAGAGCATGAGGAGAGCCGCAAGGCTCACAGCAGCCTCGCCTGTTCCCCGGCGGACTCCTTGCAGGCGCCTGCGCCTGCAAGAGCGCTCCGTGGTGAAGACGCCGATACTTCGCCTGTTCCGCGGGAGGGCGGGTTCGATCCCCGCAGCGGCCGCTGGCCGCCAAGCTCTTGGTAGAGCGCCATGTGCGGCGTCGCCTGTTCCCGGGTCGCCTTTTCTATCCCGTAAAACTCTCGGAAAGGAGGAGGTCATGGTTTCGTTGAACCGATTGAAGCGCGTGTTCACGCGCGAAGGCGCGCCGGCGCAGGCTTTTGCGCCCGAGCGCGAGCTGCAGCGCGCCGTGATGAACTGCCTCCTCTGGGAGGACCAGTTCTATGAGGACGGCGTCGCCATCGCCGACCGCATCGCCGCGCTGGTCCCGCACGTCGCGGCCGAGAAGGTCGCGGCGCTCGCGGTCGAGGCGCGCGAGAAGATGAAGCTGCGCCACGCGCCGCTCATCCTCGTGCGCGAGATGGCGCGGCTGAAGACGCACGCGCCGCTCGTCGCCGAGACGGTCGAGCGCATCGTCCAGCGCCCCGACGAGCTGACCGAGCTGCTTGCGCTCTACTGGGCCGACGTCATCGGCCCGCAGCAGCAGCGCAAGAAGCGCCCGGTCTCGGCGCAGATCAAGAAGGGCCTCGCCCGGGCGTTGACCAAGTTCGACGCCTACCAGCTCGCCAAGTACGACCGCGACGGCGCCGTGCGCCTGCGCGACGTCTTGTTCCTCACCCACGCCAAGCCTCGCGACGAGGCGCAGGCGCAGGTGTGGAAGCAGCTCGTCGACGGCCGGCTCGCCGCGCCCGACACCTGGGAGGTCGCGCTCTCGTCCGGTGAGGACAAGCGCGCGACGTTCGAGCGGCTGATCGCGCAGAGGAAGCTCGGCGGCCTCGCGCTGCTGCGCAACCTGCGCCTCATGCAGGCGGCCGGCGTCGAGCGCGAGACCCTCGCCGAGGCGCTGTCGGCGATGCGGGTCGACCGCATCCTGCCCTACCGCTTCATCGCCGCCGCGCGCTACGCTCCGGATCTCGAGCCGGAGCTGGAGCAGGCGATGCTGAAGTCGATCGAAGGCGCGCCGCGGCTGAAGGGCCGCACGCGGCTGCTGATCGACGTGTCGGGCTCGATGGTCGCGCCGCTGTCGCGTCAGTCGGAGATGACGCGGCTCGACGCCGCCTGCGGCCTCGCGGTTCTCGCGCGCGAGATCTGCGAGCGGGTCGAGGTGTTCACCTTCTCCAACGAGGCGAAGGCGGTCCCGAACCGGCGCGGCTTCGCCTTGCGCGACGCCATCGTCGGCTCGCAGCCGCACGGCGGCACCTTGCTCGGCAAGGCCGTCGCCGAGGTGGATCGTAAGGGCGAGCGGCTGATCGTCTTCACCGACGAGCAGTCGCACGACAAGGTCGAGGCCCCTAAGGGCGTCGGCTACATGGTCAACGTCGCTTCGGCCCAGCATGGCGTGGGCCGCGGCGACTGGAGGCGGGTCGACGGCTTCTCGGAGGCCGTGCTGACCTGGATCGCGGCCGTCGAGGCCGAATGAAGACCGGCCGCTCCTGGCCAAGGGGCGGCCGGCGCGACTTGCTCTCGCCGTTTCGATCTGCCACGGGAGACGGCGTGTCGCGTAATCCCCCGCCGAGACCCATGATCGCTTCCGATTCCGCGTCTCGCGGTTGGCTGGCTGTTCGTCCGCTTCCCCTCGCCGTCGTCGGGGTCGCGGTGTTCCTCGTCTCGCTGGCCGCCTTCGCGCCCGGCTTCTGGACCGCCAGGGACGTCTATTTCGACGAGACCTGGTACGTGCCGACAGCGCGGCAATGGCTCGCCGACGGGCAGATGCTGCATCCCGAACACCCGCCGCTGGCCAAGATGCTGATCGCCGCCGGGATGAAACTGTTCGGCGACAATCCGTTCGGTTGGCGTTTCATGCCGCTGGTGTTCGGCGCGCTGACGGTGACGGCGGCGTGGCTGTGGACGCTGGCGCTGAGCGAGGATGCCGCGCTCGCGCTGTTCGCCGCCGCCGTCACGCTGCTGGACGGAATCGTGTTCGTGCAGGCGCGCATCGCCATGCTCGACATCTTCCTGATCTGCTTCTGCACCCTCGCGCTGGCCGCGTTCACGATGGCCGCGCGCGCTGCGCGGCGCGGCGAGGCGATGCTTTGGCGGCTGGTCTGCGGCGGCTGCCTGGGGCTGGCGGGCGCGTGCAAATGGTCGGGCTGGTTCCTCGCCTACGGCCTGATCGGGCTGGAGCTCGCCGTCGTATTGCTGCGCCATTGGCGCACGCGCTTCGAAGACGCCCGCGCGAGCGATTTCTATCGGCCCGAGGCGCCGGCGCTCGGCGTCGCCGGCTTCGCCGCCGCCTATGTCGCCGCCCCGTTCCTGGCCTATTTCGCCTGCTACGCGCCGCAGATGATCCGGGCGGGCGGCGTCGCCGAGTTCGTGACCACGCACCAGGAGATGATCTCGATCATGACCGGCAAGTCCGCCGATCACCCCTACAAGTCGATCTGGTGGACCTGGCCGGCGCTGTGGCGGCCGGTCTGGTATCTGTTCGACGCGCCCGCCAAGGAGGCGGGCGGCTGGAGCGAGACGGGCAAAGCGGCGGCGGTGGTCGGGCTGCCCAATCCGTTCGTTCTGTTCGCCGGGCAGGCGGCGATCCTGTGGACCCTCTACGCCGGCGTGTGGCGGCGCGCCCAGGCGCCGCTGATCGTGGCGGTCGCCTTCTTCGCGCAATGGCTGCCGTGGGCGGCCAATCCGAAGGGGCTCGAATTCTACTATTACTTCTACCCTTCGATCGTCTGCCTCGGCCCGGCGCTGGCGCTGGCGGCGGGAGCGATGGCGCGGCCCTGGCGCGACGCCTTCGTCTGGGGCGCGCTGCTGATCTCGGCGGCCGCCTTCGTCTTCTTTCTGCCGATTCTGGCCTCCGGGCTCGGCGTCGGACCCGCCGCCTTCGAGGCGCGCGTGTGGCTGCCGACATGGCGCTGACGCGCAAGCTGCGGCGCGGCGGCCCCGGCTTCGCGCGCGTCGTCATCGCCTTCTTCATCGGCGGCTTCGCGATCTTCGAGCTGCTCTATTGCGTGCAGCCGCTGCTGCCGGAATTCGCGCGCGAATTCCGCCTTGGGCCGGCGGGGGCCTCGCTCGCCGTCTCGGTCTCGACGGTGGTGATGGCGAGCACGCTGTTCTTCGCGGGGCTGGCGGCCGAGCGCTTCGGGCGCAAGCCGGTGATGGTCGCCTCGCTGGTGGTCTCGGCGCTGGCGACGCTGGCGGCGGCGCTGGCGCCGAACTGGCCGGCGCTGCTGATCCTGCGCGGCCTGATGGGCCTGGCGCTCGCCGGCCTGCCGTCGCTGGCGATGGCCTATCTCGCCGACGAGATCGACGGCCCCGCGCTCGGCTTCTCGATGGGCATGTATATCGCCGGCTCGACGCTGGGCGGCATGTTCGGCCGCCTCGTCGTCGGCTTCATCAGCGATCACTCGAACTGGCGCGTCGCGCTCGCCGCCATCGGCGCCAATTCGCTGATCGGCGCGCTGTTCTTCGTCTATGCGCTGCCGCCCGACCGCACGCGCGAGCGGGACGCCGTCGGGCTCGCCTCGCTGCTGCGCATGGCGCGCGGCCATTTCGCCGACGAGGGGTTGCCGTGGCTGCTGGCGGTCGGCTATCTCGTCATGGGCGCCTTCATCTGCACCTACAACTATATCGGCTTCCGGCTCGCCGCGCCGCCGTTCTCGCTCGACCAGACGCGCATCGGCCTGATCTTCACGCTCTATCTGCTCGGCGCCGCCTCATCGACGATCATGGGCGATCTGGCCGCCCGCATCGGCCGGCGCCGGGTGCTGTGGATCGCGCTCGCGATCGGCCTCGTCGGCGTCGTGGTGACGCTGCCCGACAATCTGATCACGGCCGTCCTTGGCGTCGCCTTGGTGACCTGGAGCTTCTTCGGCGCGCATTCGATCGCGTCGAGCTGGGTCGGCTTGCGCGTCAACGAGGGCAGGGCGCAGGCCGCGGCGCTGTATCTGTTCTTCTATTACGTCGGCTCCAGCTTCAACGGCTGGATGGGCGGCGTCGCCTACGAGCGTTTCGGCTGGGACGGCGTCGCCGCGCTGATCGGCGCGCTGCTCGGTCTGGCGTTCCTGGCGGCGCTGAAGCTTGCGCGGGTGCCGCCGCCGCGCCATCTGCGAACCTGAGATGGAATGGCGCGACGAAGGCGTGGTGATCGGGCTCAGGCGGCTGGGCGAAAGCTCCGCCGTGCTGGAGGCGATGACGCGCGCGCATGGCCGCCATCTCGGCTTGGTGCGCGGCGCCCGCTCGGCCCGATACGCGGCCGCGTTGCAAGCCGGCAACACCATCGGCCTGGTCTGGCGCGCGCGGCTCGACGAGCATCTCGGCGCCTTCGCGGTGGAGCCGCTGGCGCTGCGCGCCGGCCGCTTCCTGCCGAGCGCGACGGCGCTGCATGGCCTGGCGGTGATCGGCGCGCTGCTGCGGCTGCTGCCCGAGCGCGATCCGCACGAAAACCTCTACGACGCGCTGAACAGCGTCATCGAGGCGCTCGACGGCGCGCAAGCGCATGCATTCATCGCCCGCTTCGAGGCGCGCATGTTGTGGGAATGCGGCTTCGCGCTCGATCTCTCAACTTGCGCGTCGACCGGCGCGCGCGAAGATTTGATCTACGTCTCGCCGAAGTCCGGCCGTGCGGTCAGCGCGCTCGCCGGCGCGCCCTATCGCGACCGGCTGCTGCCGCTGCCGGCCTTCCTGCGCGAGGACGGGCCGGAGCCGACGCCGCCCGAGATCGCGCAAGCGTTCCGGCTGACAGGGTTTTTTCTCGAGCGGGAGCTGTTTGCGCCGCGTGGGCTGAAACTGCCCGACGCGCGCGCGGCGCTGATCAACGGGTTATCGCGGGAGACGTGAGCTTCTGCGCCGCCGGGGCGGGCGCCGGCTCGCGCGGCAGGGATTTCATCGTCAGATAAAAGGCGATCTGATAGCTGCGCGAGTGCAGCGCGCGCGGCAAGGTGAGATCGGCGCCGATGTCGTAGACCCGCACGCCGAACCCGCGCCGCGCCGCCGCGTGCAACTTGACCCCGACGCAGACCGCGGCGAAAAGGAGCAGCGCGCCGAAGACGACGAGAAGCGGCGGCACGCCATAGGGCGGGACGGAAAACGCGGGCATGGGTGGCCCTCGGGCAATGGGAATGGCGCGGAGACGGCGCCTCGTCGATGTGTTGAAAATTTCTTACAACACGACATCGGCGAGCGGAAGCCGCCGCCGCAAGTTTTCCACAACTTTATGAAAATATGTTTACCGTGAGACCGGAATCCGGCGGCGGCGCCCCATTGTTATTGTAAGTCGGCCCCTTCGGTAGTAGAAAATTTACACATGCGTTGAGTGTCCGCGTTGGGGGCGGAATCGCTTATGGCCGCGACGGAGTTTGGCGATCGGACGGCCATCGTCCGGCTGAAACAGCAGCTGAATGAGGCTGTCGAGCGCGCCTACGCTCTCGCCTGGGCGATCGTGCGGCTGGAAGGCAAGCCCGAAGGCGCCGAGGCCGAACGCGCCGCCCGCGACGCCGTGCTCGACTCGCTGGCGCCGCCGGCGCACGAGCTCGCCGCAAATGTTGTAAGTTTCAACCGCGCCGATGTAAGGAACCCCGAGCCCGCGCGCGCGGAAGGCGGCGCCAGCGCGCAGGAGATGCTGCTGGCCATCCTGAAGGAGAACGAGGCCTCGGTGCGCGAGTTGCAGACCGCGCTGGAGGATTACGGCCTGACGATCTCGCCCGGCAATCTCTCGGTGATCCTGTCGCGCATGAACCAGGCCGGCCTGATCCAGCGCACCGGGCGCGGGATGTACAGCTACGCGCGCTGACTACGCCAGCATCGCCTGCATCTGCGCGATCAGGTCGTCCTCGCCGGCGACGTCGAGCAGGCCTTCGAGATAGAGGCTGATCCCGCCGTAGAGCAGCATCAGCACCTTGACCACGACGCGGCGGTTTTCTTCCGCGCTCGCCCGGGAGTCGCCGAACAGGCGCTCCGATTCCGCCGCCGTGAGCCGGATCGCCTCCCGCAACGCGGCCTTGTCCTTAAGCGCGGCGAGCGGCTGGCTCTTCATCAGCCGGTAGAGATTGAGGTTGCCGAGCACGAAGCGCACATATTCGCGAACGAAGTCGGCGCGGCTCGCGGCGGCGCGCAGCCTCGTCGCCAGAAGCGCGAAGCCGGCTTGCGCGACCGCGTCCGCCAGCGCCTCACGATCGGCGAAGTGATTGTAGAGCGAGCGATGCGCGACGCCGACCGCCTCGGCGACCCGCCTCAGCGTAAGCGCCGGCTCGCCGCCCTCCGAAACCAGCCGCATCGCTGCAGCGATCGCCGCCTCGCGCAAGGCGCCGTGCCGATAGGTCGTTCGCGCGGCGCGTGCTTCACTCATCCGGCCCCATCCCTCGCAAGTCTTCTCCGCCATTGCATCCAGTGGATGCATATGCTAGGCGGCGCTTGTCGAGTTAGGAGGTTCGCATGAGCTTGCAAAGCGCTGAAGCCGAGCCGCCGCCGCATGTCGCGCTTTATCTCGCCGGCGCGACGGCCGAGGCGGCCGAGTTCGGTTTTCTCGTTGGCGAGTGGTCGGTCGAGGGCCAGCGCGGCGACGGATTCCGCTATCAGGCGCGCTGGCGCGCCGAATATTTGCACGAGCGGCGTTTCGTGCTCGACGACTTCACTTTCCTGTCGCCGTCCGGCGAGGAGCTTTCGGCCTTCGTGACGCTCAGAACCTTCGCCCCGACGAGCCGCCGCTGGGAGATCGCCGGCCTCGCGGCGCTGCTGCCGGGATTGAACGGCCAGTGGAACGGCCGCGCCGTCGGCGACGAAATGCATCTGGAGGCCGAGTTCCGGATGCCCGACGGCGCCATCGCCCGCCAGCGCGAGCGATTTTACGACATCGCCGCCGACAGTTTCCGCTGGGAAAGTCTCGACAGTCGCGACGACGGGCAGACCTGGAGCCGCAACTCGGCGCTGACGGCCCGCCGCGTCGGCTGACTAGCCCCCGCCGGGCGCCGCCTCGACCGGCCCCTCCGCCTTTTTCCAGGCGGCGAAGCCGCCGCCGATGTGGCGGACATCCTCCAATCCCATCTCCTTGGCGGTCGCCGCCGCCAGCGCCGAGCGCCAGCCCCCCGCACAGAAGAACACCAGCCGCTTGCCGCTGGCGAACTGCGGCTTGTGATAGGGACTCTCCGGGTCGATCCAGAACTCCAGCATGCCGCGCGGGCAGGAAAACGCGCCCGGCACGACCCCCTCGCGCTCGCGCTCGCGCGGATCGCGCAGGTCGACGAACAGCGTGTCGTCCCGCCCGAGCAGCGCCTTGGCCGCCTCGGGCGTCAGCGTCTCGATCTTCGCCTCGGCTTCCGCCAGCAGTTGCTTGTAGCCCTTGCGCATCGGCCCCCTCCCGCTCGTCGCGCCGATCTAAACGCACTGAGCGGCGTCTGGCTAGCCCAGCCGCGCCATCGCCGCGCCGCCCCACAGCAGCAGGCAGGCCCCGAGCGCGCACAACACCGCCGCCGACCCCATGTCCTTGACCGCCTTCACCATGGGATGGCGCTGCGGCATGACGAGGTCGCAGATCTTCTCCGCGCAGGTGTTGAGCAGTTCGACCGCCATCGCCAACATGAGCACGCCGATCAGCAGCGCGCGATGAAACGGATCGGGCGTCAGCGCGCAGGCGAGCGGAACCGCGAGCGCCAGCGCAACCGCCTCCTGCCGGAACGCGCGTTCCGACTTGAGCGCGAAGGCGAACCCGTCGAGCGAATTTCGCGTGGCGCGCAGCAGCGCGCCGACCGGCGTCGGCCCGCTCGCGGCGCGCTCGGCCAGCGAAGCCGCGACGTCTCGCGCCGCCATGCGCGTTTTCAGGAAAAACATGCCCGACACTGCGCGCCCAAGCGATAAGGTCGAGTAAAAACAGAACGTAGAGAGCGGAGCTTCGAGCCTGCGGCGTCGTCACGGGGCGGTCGGGCGACGGTTCGGGATGACGGCGGCGGCGGCATCGGCTAAATGCGCTCTATCCCGATGGAGATAGCCATGAAACTCAGCGCTCGCAACCAGATCAGGGGCACGATCAAGACCATCACCAAAGGCCAGACCACGTCGCATGTCGAGATCGACACCGGCGGCGCCGTGCTGACCGCCTCGATCACCAACGAAGCCGTCGACGCGCTCGCGCTCAAGGTCGGCCAGATCGCCTACGCCGTGGTTAAGGCCTCCGACGTGATGGTCGGCGTCGACTAAAGGATGCACCCGATGCGCGTCGCCCTGGTCATTCTCGCTGTGCTCGCCGCCGCGCCCGCGCGCGCGGATTGCGATCATTTCAAGTGGAGCGTCGCCAAGGAGCGGGCCTGGTTCGCCGCCGCCCCGGCGAGCCTGCCGGCGACCGGCGGCGACGCCGAAGCGGGCCGCGGCTACGCGCTGACGCTCAGCAAGGACGTCAAGCTGCCGGTCGCGCCCGAGCGCGCGCCCAAGCCGGACAGGTTCGCCGCCGTGGTCAGCCTGCCCAAGCTGGAGGCGGGCGTCTATCAGATCACGCTGTCGGGGGAGGCGTGGATCGACGTGGCGGCGGACGGCGCGCTGGTCAAATCGATCGACTTCTCGGGCCAGGCGGATTGTCCGGGCGTGCGCAAATCGGTTCGCTTCAAGCTCGCCGGCCCGGTCAGCGTCGAGGTCAGCAACGCCGCGGCCGACAAGCTGATGTTCGCCGTCGCGCCGGCGAACTGAACCGCGCTGCGCAAGGCGCCCGGAACCTCTCGCGGCTCAGACCGTTTCCATGCCGGAAATGGAAAAAGCCGAGGGTCTCTTTGAATCGCCGCCAACTCCTGCAAGCCTCGCTCGCCGTCACCGCGGCGGCCGTCATGCCGCGCGCGCAAGCCGCGGCGCCCGAGACGCCATTCTCGCCCTCCACCGTGCGCGAGCTCGCCCGCGCGCTCGCCGCCAAGCCCTATCAGCCGCCTGACCAGACGCTGCCCGACGCGCTGAAGACCCTCAGCTACGACCAGTACCGCTCGATCCGCTTCCTGCCCGATCACGCCTTGTGGCGCGGCGAGAAGCGCGGCTTCGAGGCGCAGTTCTTCCATCGCGGCTTCTACTACAAGGACCGGATCGACATCTACGAAGTCGCCGACGGCCGCGCGAAGGCGATCCCCTACCGCCGCGACGATTTCTCCTTCGGCGAGGGCGTTCTCAAATGGCCTGAGGCCGATCTCGGCTTCGCCGGCTTCCGGCTGCACGCGCCGATCAACAAGCCCGACTATTTCGACGAAGTCTGCGTCTTCCTCGGCGCCAGCTATTTCCGCGCCGTGGCGAAAGACGAGATCTACGGCCTGTCCGCGCGCGGGCTGGCGGTCGACACCGGCGAAGCCAAGGGCGAGGAGTTCCCGCTGTTCAAGACATTCTGGCTCGAGCGGCCGGGGCAGGGGGCGACCTCGATTGTGGTTCACGCGCTGCTCGATTCCAAGAGCGTCGCGGGCGCCTACCGCTTCACCATCCGCCCCGGCGCGACGACGATCTTCGACGTCGAGACCGCGCTCTATCCGCGCGTCGAACTCGCCCACGCCGGCCTCGCGCCGCTGACCTCGATGTATTTCTTCGGCCCCAACGACCGCCAGGGGTTCGACGATTTCCGCCCGGAGGTGCACGATTCCGACGGGCTGATGATGCTGAACGGCCGCGGCGAGGAGCTTTGGCGCCCGCTCGCCAATCCGAAGACCCTGCAGGTCAGCGCGTTCGCCGACGCCAACCCGCGCAGCTTCGGCCTCGTGCAGCGCCAGCGCGATTTCAGCGCCTACGAGGATCTGGAATCGTCCTACCAGAAACGTCCGAGCCTCGTCGCCGAGCCGATCGGCGATTGGGGCGAGGGCGCCGTCGAGCTGTTCGAGATCCCGACCAAGGAGGAGATCCACGACAACATCGCCGCCTTCTGGCGCCCGAAAACGCCGCTCGCCGCCAAATCCGAGCACACCTACACCTACCGGCTGCACTGGGGACCCGACATCGCCAAGACCGACGCGCTCGGCCGCTTCAGCCGCAGCGGCGTCGGCGCCAAGGGCGACGACGTCAGGCTGTTCGTGCTCGACCTCGCCGGCGAGCGGCTGAAATCGCTCGACGCCAAGGCGGTCAAGGGCGTGGTGAGCGCCGACAACGCCAATGTCCACGACATCGTCACCCAGCCGAACCCGGAGACCGGCGGTTGGCGGCTGAGCTTCCAGCTCGACATCAAGGACAAGGCGGCGGTCGAGCTGCGCGCCTATCTCGCCGAGAACGACGCCGCCGTCTCGGAGACCTGGATCTACCGATGGACGCCCTGAGCGACCTCGCGCAAGGCCGGCGCGACGACCTGCCGCCCGAGGCGCCGCTGGGCATGGCGCCGGCCAGGCTCTCCGCACCCGCGTTGCCGCATCGCGGCCCGCGGCCGCGGCTCCTCGGGCGCCGCCTCGTGCTGTTCGCCGCGACCGCGGCGATGACCGCGCTGGGCGCGCGCGAGATGTACGATGTCGTCGACGTCGGCGGCGTCACCGCGCTGGAATGGGCGATGCTGGCGCTGTTCGTGGCGCTGTTCGCCTGGGTATCGTTCTCGTTCCTGACGGCTCTGGCCGGCTTCTTCGTGCTCACCGCCGGCGCCCGCGCCGGGCTCGCAGTTGACGAACACGCGCCCGCGCCCGTGTTGCAAACGCGAACGGCTATGTTGCTGCCAACCTACAACGAGGACCCCCACCACGTGACGGCGCGTTGGCGGGCGATGTGGGAATCGCTCGAGGCGACCGGGCAGGGCGACCGCTTCGACTGGTATCTTTTGAGCGACTCCACCGACCCCGACATTTGGATCGAGGAGGAGGCGGCGTTTCGCGAGTTGCAGCGCGCCTGCCGCGGCGCGCTCTACTATCGCCACCGCGCCGACAATCACGCCCGCAAATCCGGCAACATCGCCGAGTGGATCGCCCGCTTCGGCGCCGCTTACGACCATATGGTCGTGCTCGACGCCGACAGCCTGATGAGCGGCGAGACGGTGGCGCGGCTCGCCGCGGCGATGCAGACGCATCCGCAAGCCGCGCTGATCCAGACCGCGCCTGTCGTCGTCAACGCGCGCAGCCTGTTCGGCCGGCTGCAGCAGTTCGCTGGCCGCGTCTACGGGCCGTTGGCGATCGCCGGCAATTCGTGGTGGCAGGGGCCGGACGGCAACTATTGGGGCCACAACGCGATTATCCGCCTCGCCGCCTTCGCCGATCACGCGGGCCTGCCGCAGCTCAAGGGCCGCCGGCCGTTCGGCGGTCCTATCCTCAGCCACGATTTCATCGAGGCGGCGTTCATGCGCCGCGCCGGCTGGGCGATCTACGCGGCGCCGTTCTTGAGCGGCAGCTACGAGGAGGCGCCGCCGTCGCTGATCGATTTCGCCGCGCGCGACCGGCGCTGGTGCCAGGGCAATCTGCAGCATCTGGCGGTGCTGCCGGCGCGCGGCTTGCGCTGGCCGTCGCGGCTGCATCTGCTGGTCGGCATCGGCGCTTATCTGACGGCGCCGATGTGGTTCGCCTTTCTGGTGCTCGGCCTGTTGATCTCGTTGCAGGCGGCGTTCGTGCGGCCGGAGTATTTCCCGCCCGGCTTCTCGCTGTTCCCCGCTTGGCCGAAGCAGGACCCGGTGCTGGCGGCCTGGGTGTTCGCCGCCACGATGGCGCTGCTGATCGCCCCGAAGCTCATGGCCTTCGCCACTCTGCGCGGGCGCGGGTTTGGCGGGCTGGCGCGCGTCGGCGCCGGCGTGCTGCTGGAGACCGTGCTCGCCGCCTTGATCGCGCCGGCAATGATGGTGTTCCAGTCGCGCGCGGTGATCGAGATCCTCGCCGGCCGCGACGCCGGCTGGCCGGTGCAGCGCCGTGACGACGGCGCCGTGCCGCGCGCCGAGGTGGCGCGCAAGCTGATCGCGCCGACGCTGGTCGGCCTCGCCATGGCCGCCGCCGCCTACAGCATTTCCGTGCCGCTGCTGGCGTGGATGTCGCCGGTCGTGCTCGGCCTGCTGGCCTCGATCCCCGTCGGGCTTCTCACCTCGCAGCGCTGGCGCAGCGCGGGCGTGCTGGCGACGCCCGAGGATGTCGCGCCGCCCCCGGTCGTCGCCCGCGCCGCCGAACTCGCCGGCGCGCCGCGGCTCGAAGCCGGCCCGGCGCTGGCGCATCTGCGCGCGGATGCGGATCTCGCGGCGCGTCACCTCGCCAGTCTGCCGCGGCCGCGGTTGCGCAAGGGCGGCGAGATCGACGTCGCGCTCGCCACCGCGCGCGCCAAGCTCGATGTCTGCGAGACGTTCGCCGACGTAGAAAGCTGGCTCGGCAAGCGCGAGACGCGGGCGCTGCTCGGCGACGGCGAGCTGACGCGGCGGGCGTTGGAATTGCCGTGAGGTTTGGCTTCATTGCCGTGCGCCGCTGTCCTACAAGGCCGAGACGCCGCGCCTCGTCGCAGAAGTCCTGTCGCCGTCGACGCGCGATTTCGACTCGATCCGCAAGCTCGAGGAATGCAAGAGCGTCGCCAGCCTCGACTATATCCTGTTCGTCGAGCCGAACGAGCCCTCGGTTGGGCTCTGGTCGCGCGAGGGCGGCGAGTGGCGCGAATCCCGCGTGACCGGCCTCGACGGCCGCGTCGAGGCGCCCACGCTCGCCGTCGCGCTCGACATGCGCGCCATTTACGAGGGCGTCGAGTTCCCCGCCTCGCCCCGCTTCGTCTTCGACCCGCCGCGCTGAGGCGCTTGGTGGAACAGTTCGCCGCGCTCCAGCCGCGCGATCATGTCGGCGACCGCGCGCTCGCGCGTCCTGGCGTGATGGAGCCGGTACAGCACCGCATAACGATTGGCGCCGTCGAGCGCCGCGAACGCCTCCGCCGCCCGCTCGTTCGCCTGCAAGGCGGCCGCGAAATCCGCGGGCGTGGCGATGGCGGAAGCTGAAGCATAGGCCGCCGCCCAGCGCCCGTCCGCCTTCGCCGCCGCTACCTCCGCCAGCCCGCGCGGCTGCATCCGCCCTGCCGAGATCAGCGCCTCCGCCCGCTCGCGATTGATCTCCGACCAGCGCCCGCCGGGTTTGCGCGGCGTGAACCGGGTCAGGAAATATGCGTCGTCGAGCCGCTCCAACCGCCCGTCGATCCAGCCGAAGCACAGCGCGCAGTCGATCGCCTCGCTCTTGGACAGCGTCTGCGCGCCGCCGCCTTTCTTGGCGAACTTGAGCCACGCCTCCTTCGCGCCCGCGTTCTCGCCGAGCCACCGCGCGAACGCCTCGGCGTCCGCAAAAGCCAGGAGGACGTCGAGCTTTTTCGTCATCGGAACCTCGCCGCGCATTTGCGTCTTCTCGCCAACGGGCGCATCCTCGCGGGAGCCATGGAGACCGGCATGAACGGGCGCAACCTCCTCGGGCAGAGCACTTCGCCCTATCTCAAGCAACACGCCGGCAATCCCGTCCACTGGCGCCTGTGGGGCCGCGACGCCTTCGCGGAAGCGCAAAGCCGCGACGTGCCCGTGCTGCTCTCGATCGGCTACGCCGCCTGTCACTGGTGCCATGTGATGGCGCACGAGTCGTTCGAGGACGCCGAGACCGCCGCGCAGATGAACCGCGACTACGTCTGCGTCAAGGTCGACCGCGAGGAGCGCCCCGACGTCGATCACCACTACATGAGCGCCTTGCACGCCATGGGCGAGCAAGGCGGCTGGCCGCTGACCATGTTCCTGACGCCGTCCGGCGAGCCGTTCTATGGCGGCACCTACTGGCCGCCGAGCCCGCGCTTCGGCCGCCCGTCGTTCCGGCAGATCTTAGCCTCGGTGACCAACGCGTGGCGCACGAAACGCGACGGCGTGCTGCAGAACGGCGCCGCGCTCACCGCGCATCTGCAAGAGATCGCCGCCCCGCGCGGCCCCGGCGCGCTGACGCCCGACCACCTGAGCGCTGCCGGCGAAGCGCTGCTGCTGATCCTCGATCGCGAAAACGGCGGCGTCGGCCGCGCGCCCAAATTCCCCAATGCGCCGATCTTCCGCTTCCTGTGGAGCGAATATTTCCGCCGCGGCGACACCCGCTTCCGCGACGCCGTGCGCGGCTTGTTGGACGCACTGAGCGCGGGCGGGATCTACGACCACCTCGGCGGCGGCTTCGCGCGCTATAGCGTCGATGCGGAATGGCATGTGCCGCATTTCGAGAAGATGCTGTACGACAACGCGCAGATTCTGGAGTTGCTGGCGCTCGCCCACGCCGATGCGCCCTCGGCCGTCTACGCCGCCCGCGCCCGCGACACGTTTGCTTGGCTGCAACGCGAGATGCAGACGGAAGGAGCCTTCGCCGCCTCGCTCGACGCCGACCAGGACGGCGAGGAGGGCCTGTTCTACGTCTGGACCGCGCGCGAGATCGAGGCCGCGCTGGGCTCGCAGGCGCCCGCCTTCAAGTCCGCCTACGACGTGCGCGAGCCCGGCAACTGGGAGCACGGCCGCAACGTGCTGCGGCTGGCCAATCCCGCCAACCCCGCCTTCGACGCCGCTTTCGCCTCGGCGCGCAAGAAACTGCTGGCCGTGCGCGAAACGCGCTCGCGCCCCGGCCTCGACGACAAGATCCTGTGCGACTGGAACGGCCTGATGATCGCCGCGCTCGCCCGCGCCGCCGCCGTGTTCGAGGCGCCCGAAATGCTGGCCGCCGCCCGCGCCGCGTTCGACGCCATCGACGCCAAGCTGCGCGACGCGCAGGGCCGTCTCGCCCACGCCTTCCGCGCCGGCGTCATCGGCGCGGGCGGCGTGCTCGATGATTCCGCCGCCTTCGCGCGCGCCGCGGTGGCGCTGTTCGAGGCGACCGGCGAGCCGCGTTATCTGCAACTCGCCGAGCAGGAGACGCGCGCCGCGCTGGAGCGCTTCGGGGCCGAAGACGGCGGCCTCTATCTCACCGCCGCGGACGCCGAGGACGCGCCCGCCGTGCGCGCCCGCATCGGCGAAGACGGCGCGAACCCGAGCGGCGTCGGCGTGATGGCCGAAGTCCTCGTCCGCCTCTATCATCTGACCGACGGCGGCGAATGGCGCGAGGCGGCCGAGCGGCTGATCGCGGCGTTCTCCGGCGGCGATCCGCGCCGGCTGTCGCAATCGCCGCTGCTGCTGGCGGCTTACGATTTCCTCACCCGCGGCGGCTGCGTCGCGATCGAGGGCGCGCTGCAAGACCGCCAAGCCGCCGCGCTCGCCGACGCCGCCCGCCGCGCCGCCGATCCCGCGCTGGCGGTGCTGCCGCTCGAGCGTCAGCTATGGCCGCACGGCCCGCCCGGCGGCCGCCCCGCGCCGCCCGAGATCCCCGCCGCGATGCTCTGCCGCGGTCAGGTCTGCGGGCTGCCGGAGCGCGATCCCGCGTCGCTGTCGGCCTCGCTCAAGGCGCCCCGCCGGCGGGAATAATGCCGCCACATCCACAGCACGACGATGGCCGAGATCAGCCCGCCCATCAGCACATCTGACAGGAAATGGCCGCCGAAGGCGACGCGCAGTACGCTGGTGGCGACGGCGTAGACGATCGCCCCGGCGATCGCGATCCCCTGGAACGGCGGCGGCGCCAGCAGGGCTGGGGCGATCATCCACGCTCCCGAGGCGGCTTCTCCCGAGGCGAAGGCGCAGTTATGGCGGCAGGCGCCGTCGATCCGGTCCCACGGCCGGAATTCCTGGTCGCCGCCGAACTCCCGCACATGCACCGGCCGCGGCCGGTGCGAATGATCCTTCAAGCCGAGATTGACGATCAGGCCGGACCCGACCGTGAGGCTCGCCCCCAGGAACACCAGCGCGCCCAGCGACGGCGCCGCAATCCTGCCCGTCCACCGCCGCGCCAGCCACAGCAGCGCCAGCACGCCGAGCAGCCAGAACGGCGCCAGCCGCAGGATGTCGCGCGCGTCGCGCGCGGCGATCCCGTCGCCCCAGAACCCGCCGTTGTCGTAGAACACGCGCGTCACCGCGAGATCGAGCCCCGGCCAGAGCGCGAACACGGCGCCGACGACCACGAGGGCGGCGACAAGGGCGATGAGGATACGGTCGGTCACCGGCCGCGCATAACGCGCGCGCCGCTTGCGGTAAAGCCTACTCCATGTGGCGCCCGCGCGTCTCCGGCAGGAAATACAGCGCGCCGATGGTGACGAGGCTGGTGGCCACGACATACCACGCCGGCGCGGCCGGATCGCCGGTCGCCTTGATCAGCCAGGTGACGACGAGCTGCGTCGAGCCGCCGAAGATGCTGACCCCGATCGCGTAGGAGACCGCAAACCCGGTCGCCCGCGCCCGCTTCGGCAACAGCTCCGGCAGGATGACCAGGCCGATGCCCGCCGACAGCGCCGTCAGCCCGGCGACGCAGATGGTGGCGAGCCACAGCGTCAGCGCCCCCGGCGCCGCCGATAGCCACAGGAACAGCGGCCAGATCAGCGCCGCCAGCGCGATGCGCGGGATCAGCACCAGCGTCTTGCGGCCGAACCGGTCGCCGAGCCAGCCGCCGATCAGCGCGAACGCGAAGGTCGAGGCGCCGCCGATCAGCGTCGCCGACAGCGCCAGCGGCGCCGCCAGCTTCAGCGTGGTGATGGCGTAGGTCGTCATGTAGTTGCCGACATAGGTCGAGACCGTGCCGCCGATGATCAGCAGCACGCCGAGCCCGACATAGCGGGCGTTGTCCCTGAGGTTGCCGCGCGCCGCCGCCGCGGGATGGCCGAGCGTCTCCGGCATCCGCCCGCGCAGCAGGAAGGCGATCGGGATCAGCGCCAAACACAGCAGGAACGGCACGCGCCAGCCCCAGTCCGCGAGCTGGCCCTTGCTGAGCGTCAGCGACAGCACGACGCCGAGCCCGCCCGCCGCCATCACCGCAAGGCCCTGGCTGGCGATCTGCCAGCTCGCATAGAAGCCGCGCGCATGCGGCGGCGCCGCCTCGACCAGGAACACGCTCGCCGGCCCGACTTCGCCGCCGAGCGCAAATCCCTGCACGATGCGGCAGGCGACCAGCAGCACCGGCGCCGCCGGGCCGATGCTGGCGTAGCCCGGCGTCAGCGCCAGCCCCATCGTGCCGACAGTGATGAGCGCGATGGTCAGCAGCATCGCCGGCCGCCGTCCGACGCGGTCGGCGTAGGCGCCGATGACGACGCCGCCGAGCGGCCGGAACAGGAAGCCCGACCAGAACACCGCGAGCGTCTTCAACAGGTCGGCGAACGGATCGCCGCCGGGAAAGAACGCCGCCGCGATATAGGGCGTAAAGAACGAGAAGCAGAGAAAGTCGTAGAACTCGATGACGTTGCCGGCGACGGTCGCCGCCACCACGCTGGCGCTGGCGCGGTGCGGCGCGGCTGCTTCTGACATCGTCGTCGCCGCCATTCTCGCACTCTTCCTCTTGTTGCTTGTTGTACAACCTTAGCCGCGTCTTACGCGGTCTCCGTCATGGCCGGGCGTGTCCCGGCCATCCACGCCGCGGCGCTGCGCGTATTTTGACGTTTCGATCAAAGCCATGGCGGCTCCAGGCGCTTTCAACTGTCGGCTGACGCATCGCTTCGACGGCGTCGCCGCCCGCGCTACGCCCCCGGAAGCACGCGCCGCGCCAACTCGCCCCAGAACGCGACGCCGTAGGGAATCGCCTCGTCGTTGAAGTCGTAAGCGGGATGATGCACCGGCGCCGTGTCGCCGTTGCCGATGAACAGATAGCAACCGGGCACGCGCTTCAGCATGAAGGCGAAATCCTCCGAGCCCATCACCGGCTTGATATTGTCGATCACCCCGTCCGGCCCGGCGACCGCGCGCATCGCCGCGACCGCGATGTCGGTCTCCTGCGGGTGGTTGACCGTCGTCGGGTAGGGCGTCGTGTCCGACGGCTTCAGCGTCACGCCGACGTTATGCGCCGCCGCGATCCCGTCGCAGATCCGCTTCAGCTCCGTGGCGATGGTTTCGGCGACCTTATCCGACAGCGTGCGGAAGCCGACCCGCATCTCCACCTTGTCGGGAATGATGTTGTAGGCCTCTCCGGCGTGGATCGAGGCGATCGACACCACCGCCGGCTCCAGCGGATCGACCACGCGCGAGACGATGGTCTGGACGCTGAGCACGATATTGGCCGCCGCGACGATAGGATCGCGCGCGAGGTGCGGCATCGCCGCATGGCCGCCGTAGCCCTGCACGATGATGTCCATCCGGTCGGCGGACGCCATCGCCGGCCCGCGCGCGACCGCAAACTTGCCGACCGGCAGCCCCGGCCAGTTGTGCAGCCCATAGACCCCCTTGACCGGGAAACGCTCGAACAGCCCGTCCTCGATCATCGCCTGCGCCCCGGCGCCGCCCTCCTCGGCGGGCTGGAAGCAGAACACCAGCGTGCCGTCGAAATCGCGCGCTTCGCTGAGATGCTTGGCGGCGCCGAGCAGCAGCGTCGTGTGGCCGTCGTGGCCGCAGGCGTGCATGGCGCCGGGCGTTTGCGAGGCGTGCGCGGCGCCGGTCGCCTCCAGGATCGGCAGCGCGTCCATGTCGGCGCGCAGCAGCACGCGCTTGTCGGCGTGCATCGCCGCGCCGCTCGCGCCGTGCAGCAGGCCGACGACGCCGGTGCGCCCGATGCCCTCGTGCACCTCGTCGAAGCCGAAGTCGCGCAGCCGCCGGGCGACGATCTCGGCGGTGCGGTGGGTCTCGTAGAGCAACTCGGGATGGCGGTGGAAGTCGCGCCGCCATTCCGTCAGTTCCGGCGTGAGAGCGGCGATGGAGTTCTTGAAGGGCGCGTTCATGGGGCGGGCTCTTGGCGAGCGTGGAAACCGCCGACGATGACGAAACCGCGACCTCCGGTCAACTCGGGCGACATTGCGCCGCCCGGCGCCCGCGCCCTATATAGCGTCGACCACAACGCCTAAGGGATATGCCCATGACCGGCGCCGACGACGACATTCTCACCCAAGCGGAATCCTGGGCGGGCGAAGGCCGCGGCGTCGCCATCGCCACCGTGGTCGAGACCTGGGGCTCGGCGCCGCGGCCGGTCGGCTCGCATCTGGCGATAGATTCGCAAGGCCGTTTCCTCGGTTCGGTCTCCGGCGGCTGCGTCGAGGGCGCGGTGGTCGAGGAGGCGCTCGACGTGATCGAGACCGGCCAGCCCAAGACGCTGGAGTTCGGCGTCGCCGACGAAACGGCGTGGAAGGTCGGGCTCTCCTGCGGCGGCCGGATCAAGGTTTACGTCGAGAAGGTCGAGCCATGAAGCTCGCGCTTCTCAGAGAATTGAACGAAGCCCGCGCGGCGCGGCGAGCCGCCGTGCTGGTGACGGCGCTCGCCGACGGCGCGCAACGCTTCGTCGCCGCCGCCGCCGCCAGCGACGACCCGCTGCGCCAAGAGATCGAGGCCGCGCTGCGCTCCGGCAAAAGCGGTACGGTCGAGCGCGACGGCGCCGCCTATTTCCTCACCGTGCAGGTTCCCCCGGTGCGGCTGGTGATGATCGGCGCGGTGCACATCTCTCAGGCGCTGGCGCCGATCGCCCGCATCGCCGGGCTCGATACGGTGGTGATCGATCCGCGCACCGCCTTCGCGACGCCCGAGCGCTTCCCCGAAACCCCCGTCGTCGCGCAATGGCCCGACGAGGCGCTGGAGTTGCGCCCGCTCGACCGCTACACCGCGATCTGCCTGCTGACGCACGATCCCAAGATCGACGACCGGGCGTTGACCCGCGCGCTGGCCGCCGAGTGCTTCTACATCGGCGCCCTCGGCTCGCGGAAGACCCACGCCCGCCGCATCGAGTGGATGAAGGCGGAAGGTTTTGGCGACGAGGCGCTCGCCCGCATCCACGCGCCGATCGGTCTCGACATCGGCGCCGTCAGCCCCGCCGAGATCGCCGTCTCGATCGCCGGCGAGATCGTCGCCGCCCTGCGCAAGAAGCCTTTGCGCGCGGACCCGCCATGAAATTCGGCCCGGCGCCCGTGGCGCAAGCGCTCGGCGCGATTTCCGCCCACGCCGTGCGCATGGGCGAAGCGCGGCTGAAGAAGGGCCAGGTCATCGGCGAGGCCGAGCAGCGGGCGTTGCGGGCGGCTGGAATCGACACGGTGATCGCCGCCGAACTCGAACCCGGCGACATCGGCGAGGACGCGGCGGCGCAACAACTCGCCCACGCCATCGCCGGCGCCAATCTGCGGCTCGATCCGCCGTTCACCGGCCGCGTCAACCTGTTTGCGACCGCCACCGGGCTGTTGCGGGTCGAGCGCGCCCGGGTCGACGCCGTCAACCGCGTCGACGACGCGATCACCATGGCGACGCTTGCCGAATTCGCCCACGTCGTCGACGGCGACATGGCCGCGACGGTGAAGATCATCCCGTTCGCAACCTCGGCGGCGGCGATGCAGACCGCCTGCGCCGCGGCGGCCGGCGGGGCCGTCGCGATCGCGCCTTACCGGCCGTTGCTGGTCGGCGTCGTCTCGACGCTGCTGCCGGGCCTGAAGCCGAGCGTGGTCAACAAGACGCTCGGCGTGCTGGAGGCGCGGCTTGCTCCGGCGCGCGCGCGCATTGTCGAGGATCGCCGCTGCCCGCACGACACGGCGGCGCTGGTTGAAGCTCTGGCTTCGGCCCGGCGCGACTGCGACGCGCTGGTGGTGTTCGGCGCCTCGGCGATCACCGACCGGCGCGACGTGATCCCGGCCGCGCTGGAGGCGGCGGGCGGCCGCATCGAGCATTTCGGCATGCCGGTCGATCCCGGCAACCTGCTGCTGCTGGGCGAACTCGACGACCGGCCGCTGATCGGCGCGCCGGGTTGCGCGCGCTCGCCGAAGGAGAATGGTTTCGATTGGGTGCTCGGCCGGGTGCTCGCCGGAATCCCCGTCACCCGCGCCGACATCCAGGCGATGGGCGTCGGCGGGCTGTTGATGGAGATCGAGAGCCGGCCGCAGCCGCGCCAGGGCGATGGCTGATCTCGCTGCGCTGGTTCTGGCCGCCGGCCGCGCCTCGCGCTACCGCGCCGCCGGCGGCGCCGAGCCGACCAAGCTCATCGCCGATTACCGCGGCGAGCCCCTCGTGCGCTGGGCGGTGCGGGCGGCGCTGGCGTCGCGAGCGCGGCCGGTGGTTGTGGTAACGGGACACGCCCGCGCGGAAGTCGAGGCGGCGCTGGCGGGCCTCGACTTAGGCTTCGCGCACAATCCCGATTTCGCCGAGGGCCTCGCGACGTCACTGCGGGCGGGCGTGGCGGCGCTGCCGGCCGACGTCGCCGGCGCCCTCGTGCTGCTCGGCGACATGCCGGAGGCGTCGGCGGCGGTGGCGGATGCGCTGATCGACGCCTTCGCGGCGACGCCGGGGGCGCTGGCGGCCGTCGCGCTCCACGCGGGCCGGCGCGGCAATCCGGTGCTGCTTGGGCGCGGATTGTTCGCTGAGGTCGCGCGGCTCACGGGCGACGAGGGCGCGCGCGGGCTGATCGCCGCCTTGCCGCCGGGGCGGATCGCCAGCGTCGAGGTCGCCGAGGCGGGCGTGACGAAGGACGTCGACCGGCCGGAGGACTTGCGCTCCCCAGTTCTGAGAGGTCGCCAAGCCTCGGCGCGCGGCCTATATGGAGCCGCGACGAACCTGCCGAGGAACCTCATGTCCGACCTCAACAAGAACTACATCGCCGGCGAGTGGGTGGAGGGCGTCGCCGTCACCCGCAACGTTTCCCCGTCCAACACCGACGACGTCGTCGGCGAGTTCGCGCAGGCGAGCGCCGCCCAGGTCGACGAGGCGGTGAAGGCCGCGCGCGCCGCGTTGCACGGCTGGGCGCGCTCGACGCCGCAGGAGCGCCACGACGTCCTGCTGAAGGTTTCGCTGGAGATCGCCGCCCGCCGAGACGAGCTCGGCCGCCTGCTGGCGCGTGAAGAGGGCAAGACGCTGCCCGAGGCGATCGGCGAGGTCGGCCGCGCCGGCCAGATCTTCGACTTCTTCGCCGGCGAGGCGTTGCGCATTCCGGGCGAGAAATTCGCCAGCGTGCGCCCCGGCGTCGACATCGAGGTGACGCGCGAGCCGGTCGGCGTGGTCGGGATCATCTCGCCGTGGAACTTCCCGATCGCCATCCCCGCCTGGAAGATCGCGCCCGCGCTGTGCTACGGCAACACGGTCGTGTTCAAGCCGGCCGACCTCGTGCCCGGCTCGGCGCACGCGCTGGCCGAGATCCTCGTGCGCGCCGGCCTGCCGAAGGGCGTGTTCAACCTCGTCATGGGTCGCGGCGCGACGGTGGGGCAGGCGATGCTCGACCATCCCAGGATCGACGCGATCTCGTTCACCGGCTCGGTCGCCACCGGTCAGCGGGTCGCCGCCGCCTGCGCGAAACACATGCGCAAGTTCCAGCTCGAGATGGGCGGCAAGAACCCGCTGATCGTGCTCGACGACGCCGACATGAAGCTCGCGGTGGAGTGCGCGCTCAACGGCGCCTTCTTCGCCACCGGCCAGCGCTGCACCGCCTCCTCGCGCCTCGTCGTCACCGAAGGGATCTACAACCGCTTCGCCGACGCGCTGGCCGAGCGCATGGCCGGCCTCGTGGTCGACAATGCGGTCAACGCGGGCGCGCATATCGGCCCCGTGGTCGACCAGAGCCAGCTCGACCAGGACCTCAAATACGTCGACATCGGCGTCAAGGAAGGCGCCAAGCTGAAACTCGGCGGCGAGCGGCTCAATCGCTCCACGCCCGGCTTCTACATGGCGCCGGCTCTGTTCGTCGACGCCTCGAACGAGATGCGGATCTCGCGCGAGGAGATCTTCGGCCCCGTCGCTTCGATGATCCCGGCGAAATCCTACGAGCACGCCCTGCAGATCGCCAACGACACCGAGTTCGGCCTCGTCGCCGGCATCTGCACCAGCAGCCTCAAGCACGCCAGCCACTTCAAGCGCAACGCGGAAGCCGGGATGACGATGGTCAACCTGCCGACCGCGGGCGTCGACTATCACGCGCCGTTCGGGGGCCGGAAGGGATCGAGCTACGGCGCGCGCGAGCAGGGCCGTTACGCCGCGGAGTTCTACACCACCGTCAAGACGGCCTACACCTTCGCCTGAGAAGCCGCGGCGCGGAGCGAAGGCTGCGCGCCGCCGCCTCGTCCTCGCCGCCGCCCCGGCCGGCGCGCTGACGCGCTGCAAGGTCACCGATCCCACCGGGACGCCGCTCAACCAGCGCAATTCCGATATGCAGGCGATCAACACGCTGGACGACGGCGAGCGCGACGGCGCCGACCGCCGCGGCAAGGCATGGTCGCTGGCGCAGACGCCGCAGGGCGACGGGACCGGCTGGGTCCGCCGCGAGTTCATCGGCGGCTTTTAGCGGGCGAGCGCTCGCGGGAGCGGACAGGGTCTCGCATTGGGGATGAGGGTTGCTCGTCATTCCCGCGAAGGCTCAGAATCCAGGGCGGGACGATGTACGCCTCACTCCCATTCCGCGTCCTTCGAGCCGACGGCGGCCCACGTTTTCCGAGGCTCTCCTACCGTAAATTACTTGCCGGTACGTAAGTCAATCGCCAAGTTACGTAAGCCTAAGAGCTATGTGTTGCGCTTATGGTACTATGTCATAATTATAGCTAACGGTATGATACGAGCAAGGTACCTTGGCTAATAAATATCGCACCGCGGGTGATTCGCGAATGTGGGGCGATGCGATGATTAGGCAGGCAGCACTCAAAGTTTTGCTGTGCTCATTACCATGGGTAAGCTTGCTGGCTTCCCCCGCTTTGGCGGCAGATCTGCCTACGACCAAGGCGCCGGACGCGCCGCCCGCAGCCGTGGCGGCGCCCAACCCGTTCGACCTCAATCTCACCTATACCGGCGAGGAATGGGACAATTCGGGCGGCCTCAAAGACGGCGCGAACTATATGTACGGTTTCGACGCCAGCTTGGGCGTCGATTTGCAGAAGCTGCTCGGTATTCCGAACGCGAGGTTTTACGCCGAAGGTTTCTACGTCGGCGGCCAGTCTCAGGATTTCAAATATACGGGCGCCCTGGAGGCGCCGAGCGCGCTGGACGCCTTTCAGTCGATGGATTTGGGAAAACTGTACCAGCTATACTATGAGCAGCAGTTCGGCTCCACCAACGTCTTGGTAGGAAAATACGACACACAGGAACAATTTGGCACCACGCGGCCAATGGACCTGTTCGCGGACAAGGGCCAAGCCATAAATATGGCGTTTCTTGCCGCGGGTCAGGCCGCAGGTTACAACGATCCTTCCCTGTACCCGAACACAGCGGTTGGTCTACGCATCAAGCAGACGCTTAACGATCAATGGACCGTCAAGCTGGGTCTGCTTGACGGAATATCGGACAGCCCGGACGCGAGAAATACGACCGATTTTGTCTTCGGCCCTCAATACGGCGTCCTCGGCATCGGCGAGGTCGACTATGCCCCCGACAAATACACGAAACTTATCGCCGGTGGTTGGACAATAACCGGCCAGATCGACAAATTGGGTCAGTTCAGCCCGACCTATAAGCAGCTCACGACCTGGGGCGACGCGGGCGGATATTTCGGCGGCGCCACCCGTCTTTACACCATCGCGGGACCTCGCGGCATCGACGGTTTCTTCAATGTCGGCCTCACCAACGGAGTCACGAACATCATCGACAAGTCGTTTGACGCAGGGTTGACCTTCACCGGGCTGCTTCCCTTCCGTCCCGGCGACAAGTTGGGGGCCGCCGTCTCTGTAGTAGAGAATAGCCAGGGTTGGAAGAACGTGTCGGCTCTGTACTATGGCGACAAGATCGCCAACTACGAGACCGACTATGAGCTCACCTACCGAGCCAAAATCACCGACTGGCTGAACGTGCAGCCGGAAGCGGACTACATCGTGCACCCGTCCATAGGGACGCGGGGGAACGGGCAGCCTTTGCCGAACGCGCTTTCGGTTGGTTTCCATTTCGAGCTGCACAAGGAATTCAATTGAATGACGCCGTTGATCGCAGCTTTAGAAACGGGAACCCTGTCATGCGAAATCTGACGGCGTTATTTGTGGCGATGTTGGTTGTGCTCGGCCTCGGGCTGGCGGTCGCGGAGGCTCGCAACGGACACGCGAGCGCGGACTGCCCCGCCGGGTCGAAGGACCCCGACTGCCAGTAGGTTGCTGGCCGATGGCGCCCGGCATTCGCCTCCTTGTAGCGGGGCCTGGCGCCAGCCGGTAAATCGCGCCCCCGAACCGGACGGACCGGCGGATCGCCGGTCCGTCCCAGCCTTTGCGGAGGCCGCAGCCGTCGCCGCCGCGTCGGGACGCTGCAACCTGACGTCCAGATCGACCGCCCCGCGTTCGTCGGCGACTCGCCGCCCGGATAAAGCAAAGCGACCTCGCTTCGGCGCGTCGGCAACGGTCGGCGCAAATAGCCGGCGCCCGCCATTCGTTGCGTCCGCGACGCCAGCCTAATAGTTGCTGCAGCGCCAGTCCGTCGTGACGCGACTTCGTCCGGGACGGCAATAGCTCCTCGTGTCACGAGGCTTACGTAACTTTGCTCTCGGCTCGGGTAATTTGATTGCAGGCGCGCCTTCATGGTTTCTTAGCCGAGATGCTATTACGATAATTGGGTTCGTCGCGGTTTGAAAAAGAGGCTTGGACCGGGGACGCACTGACGCGAGGTTCGACGGCTATGCCCTTTCCACGACTCGTGTTGTCAGCGGTCTTAACCCCTGTGTCGACCGCTATGTCGCTCCATGCGTCGGCGACGATTCCGTCCTACAGCCTGTCGCCTCTGCATTTGCTTTCCACCGAGTGGGTTCGCAACGAGGTGCGCTTTCCTGCGTCGGGAAATATGCGCTCGGTTACGGCGACTGCAATAAGGAAAAATGCGGCATGTTGAAGTTCTCTGACATCCCTATTCTTTGGAAAACATTGGGACTTGTGGCGTTTCTTTCCACCGTAACGGTTGGCGGAGTGATATACTCGACCAACGGGATGCGTTACATCGATGATCGCTACGGCGAATTGCTGGAAGGATATTCCGCGGCGAACCTCGCGCTGGCGCGCGCGAATCGCAACCTCGTTTTCGTTGATCGATCGATTTATCGCCTCCTCGTGGAACAATCGAACGACAGCAAGAAGGAAGCGAATCAGGACGCGCTCGACGCCGTCGTTTACTTTCAGAGGCAACTGAAGGTGGCCGCCAAGGCGCTGCCCGATCAAGCGCAAGCCATCAACGAGATGGGAAAGCATCTCGATGAGGCGATGTCCGGCTCCTGCGCCGACGTGCTCCGATTGGGCCAGTCGTCAGACCCCAACGACCACGCTTCCGCCGTGCAGCGGATGAAGCAGGCTTGCGACCCGGACCTGAACAAGTCCGTCGCCGAGATCAGCGCCCTCACCAACAAAGTGCTGAAATCGAGCGAGCAGGCCGACGACCAGACGGCCCAGACCACAAACGCAACGATCCGCGATTCCTACCTGTTCATTTTCCTCGCGCTGTGCGCGACCGCCGGCCTGGCGTCCTTTTTCGCGTTGCGGGGCGTCGTTAAGCCGTTGCGGGCGATCGTCGCCACCTTGGAGAAATTGTCGCACGGCGACATGGACTCCGAGATACCCGGCGCGGATCGGCGCGACGAAATCGGCATGATCGCCAAGGCCGCGGTGCGCTTCCACGACCAGACCCTCGAGATGCGCCGCAATCTTTCGGCGCTCGACACGGCGGAGCAATATGCGGCGCAGGCGCAGCGCGACAAAGAGGAAAAGACGCGCGCCGCCGACGAACTGGCGCTGGTGCTGAAACAGCTCGGCATGGCGCTAAAGAAACTCTCCGACGGCGACCTCGCCATGAGCCTGCGCGAGCGCTTCCCCGACGCCTATCTCCAGCTGCGCGACGATTTCAACGACGCGACCCGCAGCCTGTGCGAGACGATGTCTTCGATCACCGCCACCGCCCGCGCCATCAGCGCCAACACCGAGGAAATCGCCCGCGCCGCCGACGACCTGTCGCGCCGGACGGAGCGCCAGGCCGCCAGCCTGGAAGAGACCGCGGCCTCGCTGCAGGAAATCACCGAGACTGTCAGAGCGACGGCGGAAGGCGCCAAACACGCGCGCGACGTGGTCTCGACCGCCAAGTCCGAGGCCGAGACCGGCCGGACGGTGATGGATCAGGCGATCGAAGCGATGGGCGGCATCTCGGAATCTTCCAAGCAGATCGGCCAGATCGTCAGCGTCATCGACGAAATCGCCTTCCAGACCAACCTGCTGGCGCTCAACGCCGGCGTCGAGGCGGCCAGAGCCGGCGACGCCGGGCGGGGCTTCGCCGTCGTCGCTTCGGAGGTGCGCGCGCTCGCGCAGCGCTCCGCCAGCGCGGCCAAGGAGATCAAGGTGCTGATTTCCAAATCGACGTCGCAGGTCGATCACGGCGTCGATCTCGTGACCAAGACCGGCGCCGCGCTGACCCGGATTGCGACGCAAGTGGTCGAGATCGCCACCATCGTCTCCGGCATCGCCGCCAGCGCGCAGGAGCAGTCCTCCGGTCTCAACGAGGTCAATATAGCGGTGACCGAGATGGATCGCGTCACCCAGGAAAACACCGGCATGGTCGAGGAGACGACCGCGGCGGCGCATTCGCTATCGCAGCAGACCGACGCGCTCTCGAATTTGATCTCGCGCTTCCAGATCGGCGAAAGCGCGCCGGCTCGCCAACTCTCGCAGTCGCGCCGCCCTGCGCACGCTGCGTGAGACGGAGCGGTTGCGGCCGGGTCGACGCCGCCCGCCGCTTTTTCGGGCGCTTCGCTTTCGCGCACGTCAAGGATATGAAATAGTCGCAAGCGCACGCGCCGCACGCGGCTGACGTAGCGCAGACAAGGGAGGGGAGCTTATGGATCTCGATCTCAGGGAGCAGATTGCGCAGGTCCTGTCGCCGGATGTCGCGCGCCAGTTGGCCTCGACCGTGGGCATGGACGACGGGCAGGGCCGCGCCTTCGTCGAGGCCGCCATCCCCGCGCTCATCGCCGCGATGCGCGAATCGCTCGATGGCGGCGGCGCGCAGGCGCTGAGCGACGCCGTCTCCAACTCCGATCCCAACGCCCTCGAGCGGCTGCGCCGGGCGCTGGTCGAGCGCGATCTCGCGCCGCTGAACCAAGGCGCCAACGCGCTCGCGCCGGTGCTCGGCCAGGCCGCGCGCGACCGGCTCGCCAATGCGTTGGCCGGCAAAGTCGACACGCCCGTCGAGGCGGCGATGCCGGCGCTCGGCGCGGTCGAGCAGGCCATTGTCGGCGTGATCGGCCAGCAGGACCCCGCGCTATGGTCCGACGCGGCCTCGATCCGCCGGCTGCTTGGCGGCGCGGCGGCTCCTGCCGCTCCTGCCGCTCCTGCCGCTCCTGCCGCTCCTGCCGCTCCCGCCGCGCCGCCCGCCGCCGCGCGTCCCGCCCCGCCGTCGCCTCCGCCGCCGCAAGCGCGTCCGACCCCGCCGCCGCCGCCGGAGCCGCGCCCGGTTCCGCCGCGTCCCGCCCCGCCGCCGGCCCCGGCGCCTTCGGGCGGGATGGGAACCTGGATTATCGTCCTCGTCGTCATTGTGATCGTCGCCGCCGCCGGCTATTGGTACTGGACGCAGTCCCATCCGAAGCCTGCCGCCGGCTTCATCACTCCCGAAACGCAGTATGCATCGACGCCAGACACACAATCGTAAGGCGCCGGCGCTCCTCGTCGTTCTGGCGCTGGCGCTCGCCGCCTGCGCTGCGCGGCCCGAGGGCAATCTCGTCGTCGTCGAGGCGCGCGCGCCCGGCGCGACGCAAGTGGATATGATCGTGGCGACGACGCGCGCGCCCGTCGACCAGCCGCCGGGCGTGATGTTCAGCGGCGAGCGCGCGCAGGGGTTGCGCTTCGCCGACATTGCCGTGTCGATCCCGCCCGATTCGGTGCGCAAGATCGGCGACATCCAATGGCCCGCCTCGCCCCCCGGCGACCCCGCCCGCGAATTCGTCACGCTGCACGCCGACAGGCTCGACCTGCCGCAAGTGCAGGCGTTGTTCAGCAAGCGCATCGCCGCCAACCGCCAGCATCATGCGCTGGTGTTCGTGCACGGCTACAACACCCGCTTCGAGGAGGCGGTCTACCGCTTCGCGCAGGTCACCCACGATTCCGGGACCGATGTCGTGCCGGTGCTGTTCACCTGGCCCTCGCGCGGCAAGGCGCTGGCCTATCTCTACGACCGCGAGAGCGCCAACTACTCGCGCGACGGGCTGGAGGCGGTGCTGCAGGCGCTCGCCAAGGACCCGAAGGTGAGCGAGATCTCGATCCTCGCCCACAGCCTCGGCAATTACGTCGCCGTCGAGGCGTTGCGGCAGATGGCGATCCGCAACCACGGCCTGCCCGACAAGATCAAGGACGTCATGCTGGCCTCGCCCGACATCGACGTCGACGTGTTCCGGCGCGAGATCGCCGAGATCGAGGGCGGCCGCAAGTCGCCTCCGGTGACGCTGTTCGTGTCGCAGGACGACAAGGCGCTCGGCCTATCGAAGCTGATCGCGGGCGACGAGCCCAGGCTCGGCGCGGTCGATCCGACGCAGGAGCCCTACCGCGGCATTCTCGAGCGCGCCCATGTGCATGTGGTGGACCTGACGGCGATTCATGCCGACGATCCCGAGAACCACGGCAAATTCGCCAGCGCCGACGTGGTGCGCGCGATTGGCGCCCGGCTCGCCAGCGGCCAGCCGCTGAGCGATGCGACCTACAACATCGGCGAGACGGTGGGCGTCATCGCCGTCGGCGCCACCGGCGCAGTTGGCGCCGTGGCGGCGAAGGTGGCGACGACGCCGTTCGAGAAGCCGGAGCCGGCGCTTCAGCCGGCGCAGTAGCCGCGGGCGGTTGCGAGCGGGCTGCGGCGGGCTCGCTCACTCTTGTTTGGTGACGCAGCCGATTCCCACCGTACACGTGATCAGGATCGGCCCGCCGGGATTGATCGGCAGAGGCGTCGGCCGTGGCGGCGCCGGCGGCCAGGAAGGCGGCGCGGGATGGCGCCAAACCGGCTGATTGGGCGGCACGGAGATTCCCAGCCCGCCGGAGGGGTCGGCCTGAGCCGCGACGCAAGAAAGCATGGCCACGGGAGCGTAAAACAACAGGAGACGCTTCATGAGTTCTCTCCATCGTCAGCTTCTTCAGCCTAGCGCATTGCACTGATATCGCGACGACGCAAAAGGACGGATGGCCGACCTTAACGGACTGCCCGATTGGTCCTGTTTTGCTGAATGTTTCGCTCGAACGCGGAAGTCGGACGCGTCGGTGGCTTCGGCTCGCGCTCGCAATGACGGACGCCGCGCCCCTCAATGCAAAATCTGGCTCAAGAATTGCCGCGTCCGCTCGTGCTTCGGCGCGGCGAAGAACGGCTCCGGCGCGTTGATCTCGACGATCTCGCCGCGATCCATGAACACCACGCGGTCGGCGACCTGCTTGGCGAAGCCCATCTCGTGCGTGACGACCAGCATCGTCATGCCCTCGCGCGCCAGCGCGACCATGGTGTCGAGCACCTCCTTGACCATCTCCGGGTCCAGCGCCGAGGTCGGCTCGTCGAACAGCATGATCTTCGGCGCCATGCACAAAGCCCGCGCAATCGCCACCCGCTGCTGCTGCCCGCCCGACAACTGGCCGGGATACTTCGCCGCCTGCTCCGGAATCTTGACCTTCTCCAGAAACTGCATCGCTTGGCGCTCGGCGTCGCGCTTGGGCGTCTTGCGCACCCAGATCGGCGCCAACGTGCAGTTCTCCAGAATCGTCAGATGCGGAAACAGGTTGAAGTTCTGGAACACCATGCCGACTTCGCGCCGGACCTCGTGGATCGCCTTGACGTCGTCCCTCAGCTCGATGCCGTCGACCCTTATCAGCCCCTTCTGGTGCTCCTCCAGCCGGTTGATGCAGCGGATCAACGTCGATTTGCCCGAGCCCGAGGGACCGCACACGACGATGCGCTCGCCGCGAGCGACGTCGAGATCGATGTTGCGCAGCACATGGAACGCGCCGAACCACTTGTGCACGCCGCGCATTTCGACGGCGAGGTCGGTCATGAAGCCCTCGCCACGAGCTTGGGCAGGTCGCGCAGCGTCAGATAGCGCCGCGGCGCGTCCTCGACGACCGGCGCCGGCGGCTTCAGCGGTTCGAGAAAGCAATTGTCGGTCCTGTCGTCGTTGGCGAGCGAAACCTCGCCCGCCAGAACCGCGCCGCCCTCGGCCCAGAACGCGTGCGCGACAAACGGCTCCAGCGTCAGGCTCTCGCCGGGCGCCAGCCTCACTCGCGCGCCCGGCGCCAAGTCGAGCATCCTGACGTCCTTGAACACCCGGAACTTCTCCTTCAGCGGAGTCCCCGCGCGATCGACCTTGACCAGCTCGACCACGAAATCGGCGCCGCCGCGGTTGACGATGTCCTCGGTCTTGACGATGTGATAATGATGCGGCGTGCGCTGCCGATCCGCCACAAGCAGCGCCTTTTCCGCATAGAGCTTGCCGCGGCCGTGGCTCAGATGGCGCCAATCGCCCATCCGCAGCGTGAAAAGGGTCAGCCCCAGCTCGGCGAACTGGCCGGGCTGAAATTCCATCACATTCCACCCCAACCCGGCCTCGAAAATGCGCTGCGCGGCGGCGGGGTCGGCTTCGTAATCCTGCTCGCGCCACAGCGCGAAAGGCGGCAGGCGCACGCCGCAACGTTCGCACATCGCCAGCATCGCCTCGATGCGCCCGTCGATCAACGACCGCTTCATCCCGCCCCCCGCAACGGAAGCTCAAGCGCTCACTTGGCTGCCTTGGCGCGCTCGATGCCCTTCATCACCAACGCCCGCGCCTCCTCCGCGTCGCCCCAGCGCACGATCTTGACCCATTTGTTGGGCTCCAGATCCTTGTAATGGGCAAAAAAATGCTCGATCTGCTGCAGCGTGATCTCCGGCAGGTCGGTGTAGTTCGTCACCTTGGCGTAGCGTTGCGTCAGCTTGGGCGCCGGAACCGCCAGCAGCTTCTCGTCGCCGCCCGCCTCGTCCTCCATGATCAGCACGCCGACGATGCGGCAGCAGATGATCGCGCCGGGAATGATCGCCCGGGTGTTGACGCAGACCACGTCGCAGGGGTCGCCATCGTCGCTCAGCGTGTTGGGGATGAAGCCGTAATTGCCGGGGTAGCGCATCGACGTGTAGAGGAAGCGGTCGACCACCAGCGCGCCGCTCGCCTTGTCCATCTCGTACTTGATCGGCTCGCCGCCGATCGGCACCTCGATCACGACGTTGACTTCTTCCGGCGCATTCTCGCCGTAATCGATGGCGTCCAGTCTCACGTCGTAAACCTCAAAATTTTGCGCGTCATTCGAAGCCGAACGCGATGCGCTCCCGCGTCTCGGCGCCGAACCGTTCTCGCGCACGGCGCACGATCACGCCCCCCCTACGTTGGTAGAACTCGACCGCGCGCTCGTTGTCGCCGAGCGCCCACACCACGAAGCTGGGGAAACCATGCGCCGCCAGATCGGCTTTGGCGGCGGCGAACATGCGCCGGCCGAGCCCGACGCCCTGGTATTCCGGCATCAGGTACAGTTCGAAAATCTCGCCGCCTTGCCCCAGCGCCGGCATCCGGTTGCGCCCGTAGCTGGAATAGCCGGCGATCACGTCGGCGAAATCGAGCACCATCAGCCGCGTCCCCGCGCGGATCGCCTGGCGCCACCAGTTCGGGCCGCGCCGCTGCACCATGCGCTCCAGCTCGCGCCCGGGAATCACGCCGCGATAGGCGTCGCGCCACGCCAGATCGTGCACGCGCGCGATGCCTTCCTCGTCGCCGGGGCGCGCCATCCGAACCGATATGAGGGTCTCCATCATGTTCGTGAGGTTACGTCCGGGCGGCGCTGCGCCGCAAGGTCTTGACAGGATGGGTGGCTCAAAAAATTCCTGACGCCGCCCGATTTCGGCTTTCCGCCCGCGCGATGCTAAGGCCCAGGGAGATTTCCGAATCAGGGAGAGTTGAGGAATGCGAGGCCCTCTGCGCGGCGCTGTCGCGGCGCTGGCCGCATGGAGCATGAGCTTCGGCGCCGCCACGGCGCAGACGCTGCATGTCACCTACGCGATCTCGCTGATCGGCCTACCGCTCGGCGCCTTGACGGTGAAGGCCGAGATCACGCCGGCGAGCTACAATGTCGAAGGGGCCGCCAAGCTCAACGCGCTGGCCAGCCTCGTCAACAATTCGCACGGCGTCTCGCAGGGGCACGGCGCCATCGTCGCCGGCCATGTCTCGCCGGCCGCCTTCGCCACCACCGCCGCCACCGGGTCCTCGACCCGCACCATCCGCATGGCGATCCACAACAACGCCGTCGCCGGCGTCGACATCTCGCCGCCGTTCGCCGATCATCCCGACCGCGTGCCGCTCAAGCCCGAGGACATGCGCAACATCGTCGACCCCGTCGCGGCCTACGTATTTCCGGCGCAGAAAACCGGCCCCGTGGTTTCCGCCGCCGATTGCGACCGCACGCTGCCGATCTTCGACGGTTACACCCGCTTCGATCTCAAGCTGAGTTACGTCGAGGAGCGCAAGGTGTCGGCGAAGGGCTACGAAGGCCCGGTCGCGGTCTGCGCGGTGCGCTATCAACCGATCGCCGGCCATCGCAAGGACCGCCCGGCGACCAAGTTCATGGCGGAGAACCGCGACATGCAGATCTGGCTCGCGCCGGTCGCCGGCGCCTCCGCGCTGGCGCCGTTCAGGGTGTCGATCAAGACGACGGTCGGCACGCTGAACATCGAGGCGACGGAGTTTTCGATCAGCGAGAAGTAGCGCCGCAGGCGTCAGCCCAACCCCAGCGCCTGCCGCAACTCGTCCTTGCTCATCCGCGAGCGGCCGGCGATCTGCTTGCGCTGCGCTTGGGCGTAAAGCTCGCTCCGCGTCGGCCCGGTTGCGCGCGCGCTCGGCTTGCGCGCATGGCGTCCGCCCATCGCGCGCGTGCTTTCGCGCCGGCCCGCGGCGCCGATCTTCGCCTGGCCCTCGCGCTCCTGCTGCGCGGTGCGGCCCTCGGCTTCCTTGGCCTCGGTCCTGCGTTCGTTGCGCGCGTTGCGCCCGGGGCTCTCGGATTTCGACGCGCCGGCCTCGCTCAGCGCGATGGCGATGGCCTGCTTGCGGCTGTTGACCTTGCCGGCCTTGCCTTCGGGTCCGCTGTTGAGCTCGCCGTGCTTGAACTCGTGCATCACGCGGCCGGCGGTGCGGCGCTGACGCGGCGATTGCTGAGCCATGTCGGGTTCCCTTCCATCAAATATTTGCAACGGAAAGCCGCAAGGCGCCGGTTGGTTCCGCAAATCGGAGCTTGCCGCCCGCCGGGTCCGGCCGGCGCCGCCGATCCGACATCCAGCTCCAAAGTCCGCGTCACAAATAACGCGGCGTAAACGTGCGTACCGTAAGGGGAGACGGCATTCTCGCGAGGTTTCCATGCTCGGACGATTCTCGGCGTCGCTGATGGTCTTGGCGGTCTATGGCGCCGCCGTGTGGCTTTATCACCCTGCGGCGACGATCGTGACCGGCGAGGCCGCCGCCGGTCAGTTTCGCAACGACGACAGCGGCGCGCTCGTCGCGCAATGGACTTATGGCCTTGCGAACGGCGTCGGCGCGCTGCTGACGCTCGTCATGGTCGTGGCGCTCGTCTTCGTCTGGCTGAAGCCGCTGCGCGCCTTGTTGCGGCGGCGCTACGCCCTTTTGCCGCTGGCGCTGATCGCCGCGAGCCTCCTCGTGGCGCGGCCGGAGCGGGCGGAAGCCTTCGCCGACACGACCGACAAGACGGAGGCCTACACGATCCTGCCCAACGAATCCGCGTTCTTCATTCCCGACACCGGCGCCAACAAGGACAGCCAGGCCCAGTTCAACTCGGAAGCCTATCTGCAGGACAAGAAGATCGCGGTGAAGCGCTTTATCATCCCGCATCAGAAGCTCTCAGGCTCGGGCGGCGCGTCGTGGCTGTCGACCGGCTGGGACTTTTACGTCCCGACCGGGCGGCTCATCATCGTCGACCGCTCGCCCTACAGCCGCGAGTGGGTCGCGAGCCGCAATCGCGGCACCTCGGCGCGCGACGAGTCGATCCCCTGCCAGTCGAAAGAGGGCGTCAACATCACGGTCGGCGTGTCGATCGGCGCCTCGGTCTCCGAGGACAACGCCGCGCGCTATCTCTACCACTTCGGCGTGCTGCCGCCGACCGACGCCGCCGGGCGACTGCTCGACCGCTCCGCGCCGCAGACCATCTTCACCTCCGTCTACTACAGCCGCCGCCTCTCCGACGTGATGGACGACGTCGGCCGCAAGCGCGTGCAGACGCTGATCTGCAACGAGATCGCCTCGCGCACGTTCGATCAGGCCAACGAAGAGGCGGTCAAGATCATGGACAACGTGCGCAAGTCGGCGACGGATTATTTCGCCGGCGTCGGCGTGACGCTCGAATTCATCGGCTGGGGCGACACCTTCGCCTTCGATCCCGACGTGCAGAAGGCCGTCAACGACAAGCGCAACGCCGAGGCGCTGAAGGACGTGCTGCCGGTGCTGCAGGCGCTGGCGCAGCTCAAGGTTCAGGAAGGCATGGGCCAGGGGCTCGCCGGCAAAGGCCTGCCGGTCGTGGTGACGCCCGGCATGATCGAGGCGCTGACGAGACTGGTTCAGCCCGCCGCCGCGGCGCCGGAGAAGCCGGCGCCGTAAGGCCGCCCTACGGCCGCGTCTGCCCGTCCCCGCGCACGCGGTATTTGAACGTGCACAGCTGCTCGACGCCGACCGGCCCGCGCGCGTGCATCTTACCCGTGGCGATGCCGATCTCGGCGCCGAAGCCGAACTCGCCGCCGTCGGCGAACTGCGTCGAGGCGTTGTGCAGCACGATGGCGGAATCCACCTCCGCCAGGAACCGCTCCGCCGCTTTCGCGTCCTCGGTCACAATGCAATCGGTATGATGCGAGCCGTAGCGCTCGATATGTTCAATCGCCTCGTCCAGCCCCGCCACGACCTTCGCCGAGATGATCGCATCCAGGTATTCCGTGCGCCAGTCCGCTTCCGTGGCGGGCGCCGCGTCCGGCCAGATCGCGCGGATTTCCGCATCGCCGCGGATCGCGCAACCCGCCTTCGCCAGCGCGTCGAGCAGCGGCCGCCCCAGACGGGGCAGGGCGGCGCGGGCGATCAGCAGCGTCTCCGCCGCGCCGCAGATTCCGGTGCGCCGCATCTTCGAGTTGACGACGAGCTTCACCGCCTTGTCCAGCTCCGCCGTCTCGTCGACATAGACATGCACGAGGCCTTCGAGATGCGCGAAGACCGGCACGCGCGCCTCGCGCTGCACCCGCTCGACCAGCGACCTGCCGCCGCGCGGCACGATCACGTCGATCGCGCCGTTCAAGCCCTCCAGCATTTCGCCGACCGCTTCTCGCGAAGCGAAGGGGGCGCGCGAGATCGCCGCCTCCGGCAATCCGGCGTGCCGCAGCCCCTCGACCAGACAGGCGTGGATCGCCGCCGAGGAGTGGAAACTGTCGGAGCCGCCGCGCAGCACGACGGCGTTGCCGCTCTTCAGGCATAACGCGCCGGCGTCGGCGGTGACGTTCGGCCGGCTCTCGTAAATGACGCCGACCACGCCGAGCGGCGTCGCGACGCGCTCGATCGTCAAGCCGTTCGGCCGCTCGTAGACCGCTAGCACCCGCCCGACCGGATCGGGCAAGGCGGCGATGTCCTCCACCGCGCGCGCCATCGCCTCGATGCGCTTGTCGTCGAGGTTCAACCGGTCGACGAAGCTTTCCGCCATGCCGCGCGCGCGCGCCTCGGCGAGGTCGCGCGCATTGGCCGCGAGAATCTCACCGCGCCGCGCCCGCAGCGCCGACGCCGCGGCGGTGAGCGCGGCGGCCTTCTGCTCGGCCGGGGCGTTGGCGACCACACGGGCGGCGCGGCGGGCGGCGGCTCCGATCTCGCGCATCGCGGCGCGCACGGTCTCGGCGTTCATCTCACGTTTCCTTCAACATCCGCGCCCGTCCTACCACGGTCGCTTGGCCCGTGCGAGAACCCTCGGCCGAAGGAGCCTCCCATGCGCATCAACCCGGTCTTCCTGTTCGATCTCGACGGCACGCTGGTCGACAGCGTCTACCAGCACGTGCTCGCCTGGAAGCAGGCGCTCGACGCCGAGGGGCTCGAACTCTCGGTCTGGCGCATCCACCGCAAGATCGGCATGAGCGGCGGCCTGTTCACCAACCAGCTGGCGCGCGAGACCGGCGTCGCGCTCGACGAGGCGCGGCTCGCCCGCCTCAGCGCCGCGCACGCCGCGGCCTATCGCGGCATGGGCCAAAGCATCCGCCCGCTGCCCGGCGCGCGCGAGCTGCTCGACACCCTCGCCGCGCAGTCGATCCCCTGGGCCATCGCCACCAGCGGCAAGATGGAGACGGCGGGCGTCAACCTCGCCGCGCTCGGCGTCGATCCGGCCAAGGCCGTCGTCGTCACCCGCGATCAGGTGCAGCGCGCCAAGCCCGATCCGGACCTGTTCCTCGCCGCCGCCGCCCGCCTCGGCGCGCCGATCGAGACGGCCTACGTCATCGGCGACTCGATCTGGGACATGCTCGCCGCCGCCCGCTGCCGGGCGCTCGGCATCGGCCTGCTCAGCGGCGGCTACGGCGAAACCGAGCTGCAACAGGCCTCGGCGCTCAGGGTCTACGAGGACCCCGCCGACATGCTCGCGCATCTCTACGAGCTTGGCGGCGGCCGGTGAGCGCGACGTCAGCAACGGCAGGTTTACCGAGCTTTCACCAATTCCCATGTGCGGCGGCAAGGCTTCCATAGCGTCAGCAAATACGCGCCGGCGAAGGTGTTTCCATGAATCTCGCGATCCGTCGCGTCATCCCGCTGGGTTTGCGCGGCCGAGGCGGTCGTCTGCGAAGGCGCCGAGCGGATCGGCCTCACCGCCGCCGGGGGGCGCGCAGAAACGGGATTGAACGCGCCCCCGCTTGCCGCTTAACTCGGCCCGCCTGATGAGGAGACCGACTTGACAGCCCCCTTCGCCACGCGCCCGCTCGGCGCCCGCACCGGCGTCCATGTCACCGAACTCGGCCTCGGCACGGCGCCGCTCGGCGAGACCTTCGACGTCATCGAGGAGGACGAGGCCCGCACGCTGCTCGCTACCGCCTGGGACGGCGGCGTGCGCTATTTCGACACCTCCCCCTGGTACGGCAAGGGTCAGGCCGAGCACCGTCTCGGCCGCGCGCTCTACCGCAAGCCCCGCGACGAGTTCGTCATCTCCAGCAAGGTCGGCCGCGTGCTGAAGCGGCCGTTGAAGCCGGGCCCGTTCCAGCGCGACGAGACCTGGATCGGCGGCCTCGAATTCGCGCACGCCATGGACTACAGCTACGACGGCGTGATGCGCTCGTTCGAGGACAGCCTGCAACGGCTCGGGATCAACCGCATCGACGTGCTGCTGATCCACGATCTCGACACATGGCACTTCGGCTCCGAGGCCAAGGTCGCGCCCTACTGGAACCAGCTCGCCACGAGCGGCTGGCGCGCGCTGGAGGCGCTGCGCGACCAGGGCGTGATCAAGGGCGTCGGCGCCGGCTTCAACACCATGGGGACGATCCCCAAATATCTCGACTTTTTCGACATGGATTTCTTCCTCATCGCCATGCGCTACACGCTGCTGGAGCAGGACGTGCTCGATGCGGAGTTCCCCGCCTGCGAAAAGCGCGGCGTCGGCATCGTGATCGGCGGAACCTACAACAGCGGCATCCTCGCCACCGGCGCCGCGCCGCACGCGCGCTACAACTATTCGCCCGCGGGGCCGGAGATCCTCGCCCGCGTCGCCAGGATGGAGGCGGTCTGCCAGCGCCACGGCGTCCCGCTCGCGGCGGCGGCTTTGCAGTTTCCGCTCGGCCACAAAATCGTCGCCTCCGTGATCCCCGGCGCGATCGCCGCGCGCGAGGTCGAACAGAACCTCGCCTGCTTCCGCCACAAAATCCCGGCCGATCTCTGGGCGGAGTTGCGCCACGAGAAGCTGATCCGCGCCGACGCGCCGGTTCCCGCATGACCGATCTGGCGCAGATCTATCGCGCCTATCTCGCCTGCCTCAACGCGCGCGACTGGGACCGCCTCGCCGACTTCGTCGCGCCCGACGTGAGCCGCAACGGCGAGCGGCTCGGCGTCGACGGCTATCGCGCCCTGCTCGAGAACGACCTGCGCGCGATCCCCGATCTCGGCTTCGAAATAGACCTGCTGACGGTCGATCCGCCTTGCGTCGCCGCGCGGCTACGCTTCGATTGCTCGCCCGTCGGCGTGTTTCTCGGCCTTCCCGTCAATGGCGCGAAGTTGTCGTTCGCGGAACACGTATTCTACGAGTTCCGCGACGGCAGAATCGTCGAAGTCTGGTCGGTGATCGACAAGGCCGCCATCGAGGCGCAGTTGCGCGACAGGGCCTGACCCGGCGTTCGCCGCTCCCCTATTTCAGCGCCGCCTCCACCGCCGCGGCGAGCGGCGTCGTCGGATGGCCGATCAGCTTCGATAGCGCCTTGCCGTCCTCCACCAGCACGCCCTCGGCGATATGCGTATCCCAACTCGCCAGCGCTTCGGCGAAGATCTGCGGCAGGCCGAAGCTCGCCAGCGCGCGCGCGTACTCCGCCTCGGGCAGATTTTGATACGGGATCGTCTTGCCGCTATGGCGCGAGATTTCGGCGGCGACGTCGGCGCGGGTATAGGCCGTGTCGCCGGCGAGCTCATAGGTCTTGCCGGCGTGGCTGTCGTCGGTGAGCGCGACGACCGCGGCGTCGGCGAAATCGGCGCGCGAGGCGCCGGAAATGCGCCCGGCGCCCGAGGCGCCGATCAGCGCGCCCGCCGCGACCGCGCCCTTGGCCGAGGCGGTCGAGTTCTCGTGATACCAGCCGTTGCGCAGGATCGAGTAGGCGACGCCCGACGCCTTCAGCGCCGCTTCCGTCTCGACATGTTCCGGGGCGAGGCTGAGCGGCGACGTGTCGGCCTTCAACAGGCTGGTGTAGACGATGCGGCGCACGCCCGCCGCCTTCGCGGCGGCGATCACCGCCTTGTGCTGCGTCGCGCGCTGCCCGAGTTCGCTCGAGGAGATCAGCAGCAGCGTGTCGACGCCGGCCAGCGCGGCGGCGAGCGTCTCCGGCTTGGAATAATCGAACTCCCGCACAGCGACGCCGAGATCGGCGGCCTTCGCGGGCGAGCGCGCCAGCGCCACGATCTGCGCCGGCGCGACCTTGGCTTTGAGCTTTTCGACGACGAGGCGGCCGAGTTGTCCGGTCGCGCCGGTGACGGCGTAGGTCATGGCTTAAAGCTCCTTCATTCGGCTGCGGCGGCGAGGGCGCCGGCGTCGAGGCGCAACGCCACCGGGACGGGCGCCGTGAGAATGTCTAGCACCGGACAATGGGCGTCGACGATGTCCTTCAGCCGGGCGAGTTCCGCCGGCGAGGCGCTGCTTTCGAGCTTGACGACGCCGCGCACCGCCGAGAAGCCCGGCCGCGCGTCGTCGCCGACGGCGAAGAAGCCGCGCAGGTCGAGATCGCCCTCCAGCTTCACCGAAACCCGGTCGAGCGGGACGCCGAGCGCGGTGGCGTAGGCGCGATAGGTGATCTCCTGGCAGGTCGCCAGCGCAGCGAGCACCAGCTCGACCGGGTTCGGCCCGAGATCCGTGCCGCCGAGGCTCGGCGGCTCGTCGACGGTGAGGGTGAACTGGCGCACCCGGGTCTCGCTGCGCACGCCTTCGACCTGCCTGGAGTCGACGGCGAAGGTCGCGACCGCCTGATCCGGTCGCTCCCGCAGCTGAGCCTGGGTTTGCTGGATGATTTCCTTCAACGACATGGGCGATCTCCCGAACAGCGGTTATAAATAGACTTATTCGATAATTTTTGTCAAATTATTATGTATCGGTCGGATCGTACAGTTTCCGCCGGATCAGCTCGAGTTTGCCGCCAGCGAAGCCATTCATCTCGCCGAGATCGCCGGCCCCCCGAAAGAGCGGTTCGGCGGGAGGCATGGATCGCTTGGCTCGCGATGACGGAGCCGACCGATTATCCCTGATACGCCGTCACATACTCCTCCCGCAGCGCCGCCTTCTGCACCTTGCCCATGGCGTTGCGCGGCAGCGCCTCGACGAAAAACACGCGCTTGGGCTGCTTGAATTTCGCCAGCCGCGCCTCCAGCGCCTCGCGGATCGCGAATTCGTCGATCGAGGCCCCCGGCACGCGCACCACCACCGCCGCCACGCCCTCGCCGAAGTCGGGATGCGGCAGCCCGATCACAGCGCTCTCGACGACCCCTTCGAGCGCGTCGATCTCGCTCTCGACCTCCTTCGGGTACACGTTGAACCCGCCGGAGATGATCAGATCCTTGGCCCGCCCGACGATATGGACATAGCCGCGTTCGTCGATCCGCCCGAGATCGCCGGTGATGAAGAAACCGTCGGCGCGGAACTCGGCCGCCGTCTTCTCCGGCATGCGCCAATAGCCCTTGAACACGTTCGGCCCCTTGACCTCGATGACGCCGACCTCTCCTTGCGGCAGCGCGGCCCCGCTCTCGGCCTCGGCGATCCGCAACGAAACCCCCGGCAGCGGGAACCCCACCGTTCCCGCGATCCTGTCGCCGTCGTAGGGGTTCGAGGCGATCATGTTGGTTTCCGTCATGCCGTAGCGTTCGAGGATCGCGTGGCCGGTCCTTTCGCGCCACCGCTCATGCGTTTCGGCCAGCAGCGGCGCCGAGCCGGAGACGAACAGCCGCATATGCCGCGTCGCCTCGCGCGTCAGCCCCGGATGCTCCAGCAACCGCGTGTAGAACGTCGGTACGCCCATCAACGCGGTGGCGCGCGGCATCGCCGCCATCACCGCGTCGGCGTCGAACTTGGGCTGGAAGATCATCGTCGCGCCGGCCATCAGCGCCACGTTGGTGGCCACGAACAGCCCATGCGTGTGATAGACCGGCAAGGCGTGGATCAGCACGTCTTGCGCAGTAAATCTCCACAGGCCGACCAGCGCCTCGGCGTTGGACGACAGATTCTCGTGCGTCAGCATCGCGCCCTTCGAGCGCCCCGTGGTGCCCGAGGTGTAGAGGATCGCCGCGAGATCTTGTGGGCCGCGCGGGATGCTGGGCAGTTCCTCGCCTGTCGTCGCCACGCGCTCGGCGAACGTCCCGTCGCCGCGGTCGCCGAGGCTCTCGACCGCGCGCAGGTCCAGACTTTCCGCCAGCCCGCGCAAAGCCTCGAGCGCCGCCGGCCGGCACAGCGTCAGCGCCGGCTCGGCGTCGCCGAGGAAATACTCCAGCTCCGCCAGCGTATAGGCGGTATTGAGCGGCAGCAGCGCGGCGCCGGCGCGAAAACACGCCAGCGCCAGCGCGATCGCGTCGGGCGATTTGTCGATCTGCGCCGCCACCCGGTCGCCCGGCTCGACGCCGAGATCGGAGAGCGCCCGGGCCATCCGCCCGGCGCGCGCGAACAACTCGCCGTAGGAGATGCGCGCCCCGTCGGGCGTCTCCAGTGCGATCTTTTCGCGCACGGGCGCGCGGGCGCTGAGGATGTCATAGAGATTGGCGTTCACCACGGGCGGCCTCTGCGGGGTTTGCGGCGGTGTATAACCCCGGCGCAACAGGCCGACAAACGGAGCCAGTCATGAGCGTATTCAAGCCAGGCAATGTCGCCGTCATCACCGGCGCCGCGAGCGGCATCGGCCGCGCCGCAGCCAAAGAGTTCGCCGCGCGCGGCATGCGGCTTTGCCTGATGGACCGCAGCGGCGAGGAGCTTTCCGCGCTCGCTGCGAGCCTGCCGCAAGCCCGGGCCGTGCCCGGCGACGTCTCCCGCTTCGAGGACCTCGAGCGGCTGCGCGACGAGGCCTACGCCAGCTTCGGCGCCGTGCATGTGTTGATGAACAACGCCGCCATCGGCCACGGCTCGAAAAGCTGGGGAACGCCCGGCCGCTGGCGCGAGATTCTAGACGTCAACCTGTGGGGCGTGATCAACGGCGTCGAAGCCTTCGCGGCTGCGATGCTAGGGCAGGGCGCCCCGGCGGCGATCGTCAACACCGGCTCGAAGCAGGGCATCACCAATCCGCCCGGCGACCCCGCCTACGCGACCGCCAAGGCGGCCGTGCGGGTGGCTACCGAGCAGCTCGCGCACGCGCTGCGCAACGAGCCGGCGAGCCAAGTCAGCGCGCATCTGCTGGTCCCCGGCTGGACCTTCACCGGCCTCACCGCCGCCAAGGGCGCCGAAAAGCCCGCCGGCGCCTGGACCGCGAGCCAAGTGGTCGAGCGCATGATTGGCGCGGTCGAGCGCGGCGAGTTCTACGTCTACTGCCCCGACAACGCCGTCTCCGAGCAGGTCGACGCGTTACGCCTGCAATGGAGCGTCGGCGACATCATCGAAAAACGCCCGGCGCTGTCGCGCTGGCATCCCGACTGGGCGCCTAGGTTCGAGGCCTACGTCGCCGAGCACGGCTGAGGCCGGCTACGAGCCGTTGGCGCTCTCGGTCACCTCGACCATGATCGGAACCATCCGGCCGTTGACCATGGCGAACACGGGGGCCAAGCGTCCGTGCACCATCATCATCATCTGGCGCATGTGGTGATGCGCCAGGCGCTGGGCGGGCCAAGCCGGGAGCGGCGCGGCTAGCGCAAGGCTGGCGACGGCGGCGGCGAAAACCATCTTAAGCATGTGACGCTCCTTGTTTGAACCGATCCGGCTTCCTGCCGGGCTGAGGGTTCGCTTAAGGCGCTCGCCCAACCGAGCGACCTGATATTCAGGCCGGACGGGCAAGCGTTACATTCGCTGTGCGTGTTGGCGCCGACGATCGGCGCGCCGGCCTCAAGCCAGCCCCATCTCGCTCAAAACCTCGCTCGCCAGCCGGAACGCGTCGAGCCCGACCGGAAAGCCGGCGTAGCCGCCCAGATGCAGCAAAACCTCCTGCAGCTCCTCGACGCTGACCCCGTTGTTGATCGCGCCGCGCACATGCGCCTTGAACTCCTGCGGCCGGTTCATCACCGCGAGCACGCCCAGGGTGAGGATCGAGCGCGATTTGCGATCGAGGCCGGGGCGGCTCCACAGCTCGCCCCAAGCCTTCTCGGTCGCCATGACCTGCGCCGGCCAGTTGAAATCGGTGGCCGCGGCGAGGCTGCGGTTGACGTGGTCGTCGCCCAGCACGTCGCGCCTGATCGCGAGGCCCTGTTCGAAACGCTCGGAACGGGTCCGGTTGGCCGGCATCTCACAAACTCCCTGCGTGATGAAATGGCGTCTGCGCCTCCCTGCGGCAATGCGTAGCATGAGGACGCGAAAGCGAAAATCCTCCACGCACGACTTGACGAACGGCGCCCGCATCTCTAGCGTGCCGCCCCAATCCAAGCCGTAACGAGGCCTCGAGTCGTGGGTATCCTTATCGTAAGCTGCGCGCCGCGAGGTGGACGGAACTAGGTTCCGCATCCACGCTAACGGCGCATGTCCAGGCCCCTCGCGGGCCTTTTTTATTGCCCTGAATTCTTGAAGATCCCAGGAGATGAAGCGATGGCCAAACACATGACGGGCGCCGAGATGATCGTCGAGGCGCTCAAAGATCAGGGCGTCGAATACGTGTTCGGCTACCCCGGCGGTGCGGTGCTGCCGATCTACGACGCTCTGTTCGGCCAGAACCAGGTCCGCCATGTGCTCGTGCGCCAGGAGGGCGGCGCCGCTCATGCGGCCGAGGGCTACGCGCGCTCGACCGGCAAGGTCGGCGTGCTGCTGGTGACCTCAGGCCCCGGCGCCACCAACGCCATCACCGGCCTGACCGACGCCTTGATGGATTCGATCCCGCTGGTCTGCATCACCGGACAAGTGCCGACGCATCTGATCGGCTCCGACGCGTTCCAGGAATGCGACACCACCGGCATCACCCGCAACTGCACCAAGCACAACTATCTCGTGCGCCGCATCGAGGACCTGCCGCGCATCCTGCACGAGGCGTTCTATGTCGCCTCGCAGGGGCGGCCCGGCCCGGTCGTGATCGACGTGCCGAAGGACGTGCAGTTCGCCAGCGGGTCCTATCACTTCGCGCGCAACATCCAGCACAAGACCTACCGGCCGAAGCTGAAGGGCGACGCCGACAAGATCAAACACGCCATCGAAATGATGTCGAAGGCGAAGAAGCCGATCTTTTATACGGGCGGCGGCATTGTCAATTCCGGCCCCAACGCCTCGACGCTGCTGCGCGAATTGGTCAAGCTCACCGGCTTCCCGATCACCTCGACGCTGATGGGCCTGGGCGCCTATCCGGCGTCAGACAAGCAATGGGTCGGCATGCTCGGCATGCACGGCTCGTTCGAGGCCAACAACGCCATGCACGATTGCGACCTGATGATCTGCCTGGGCGCCCGCTTCGACGACCGCATTACCGGCCGGCTCGACGCGTTCTCGCCGCACTCGAAGAAGATCCACGTCGACATCGACCCGTCCTCGATCAACAAGAACGTCAAGGTCGATCTCGCCATCGTCGGCGATTGCGCCCATGTGCTGGAGGACATGGTGCGGCTGTGGCGCGCCGAAGCTGCGCGGCCCGATCCCGCCGCGCTGAAAGACTGGTGGAGCACGATCGAGCGCTGGCGCGCCCGCAACTCGTTCGGCTACCGCAATTCGTCGGAGATCATTAAGCCGCAATACGCGATCCAGCGGCTCTACGAACTGACCAAGAAGCGCGACGTCTACATCACGACGGAAGTCGGCCAGCATCAGATGTGGGCGGCGCAGCACTACAAGTTCGAGGAGCCGAACCGCTGGATGACGAGCGGCGGCCTCGGCACCATGGGTTACGGCCTGCCGGCGGCGGTGGGGACGCAACTCGCGCATCCCAAGTCGCTGGTGATCGACATCTCCGGCGAGGCGTCGTTCCAGATGAACATGCAGGAGCTGTCGACCGCGGTGCAGTACCGCCTGCCGATCAAGATCTTCATCCTCAACAACCAGTACATGGGGATGGTGCGGCAGTGGCAGGAGCTGCTGCACGGCGGCCGCTATTCCGAGACCTACTCGGATTCGCTGCCCGATTTCGTCAAGCTCGCCGAATGCTACGGCGGGCACGGCATCCGCTGCGCGGACCCGGGAAAGCTCGACGCGGCGATCATGGAGATGATCGAGACGCCGAAATTGGTGATCTTCGATTGCGTCGTCGACCAGAAGGAGAACTGCTTCCCGATGATCCCGTCGGGCAAGGCGCACAACGAGATGCTGCTCGCCGAACTGGGCGACGACGCCGGCATCGAACTCGGCTCCGTCATCGACGAGAAGGGCAAGATGCTGGTGTGAGTTTGCGACGCCCGCAGATCGCCTCCCCCCTTGTGGGGGAGGGCTAGCAACCCTCTCGCCCGCCAAGGGGGGAGGGAGTCACGGCGCCTCCTCGCGCAGAAATGTTTGTCTGATGCTCACCCTCGCCGACCTAGACGCCGCCCACGCGCTCGTGCGCGAAGCGATGCAACCGAGCCCCGCCTTGCGCTGGCCGCTGCTCTGCGAGCGGCTGCGGACGGAGGCCATCGTCAAACACGAGAACCACAACCCGACCGCCGCCTTCAAGGTGCGCGGTGGCCTCACCTACGTCGACGCGCTGCTCCGCCGCGCGCCGCAAACGCGCGCGATCGTGTCGGCCACCCGCGGCAACCACGGCCAGAGCCTCGCCTTCGCCGCCGCCCGCGCGCGCGTCGAGCCGATCATCTTCGTTCCGCACGGCAATTCCACCGAGAAGAACGCCGCCATGCGCGCGCTCGGCGCCCGCGTGATCGAGCACGGCCACGATTTCCAGGCCGCAGCCGAGCAGGCGGCGCGCTACGCCGAGACGCACGGCCTCGAAATGGTCCCCTCGTTCCATCGCGACCTCGTGCGCGGCGTGGCGACCTATGCGCTGGAGCTTTTGCGCGTCCATCCGGATCTGAGCGCCCTCTACGTGCCCGTTGGCCTCGGCTCCGGCATTTGCGGCGCCATCTCCGCGCGTGATGCTCTCAACTTGAAAACCGAAATCGTCGGCGTGCAGGCGCGCGGCGCGCCGGCTTATGCCTTGTCGTTCGCCGCCGGCCGCCCGGTCGCCACCGACGTCGCCGACACGCTCGCCGACGGCGTCGCCACCCGCGCCGCCAACGCTGAGGCGCTCGAGATCATCCGCCGCGGCGCCGCGCGCATCGTGCTGGTCTCCGACGACGAGATCGCGCAAGCGGTGCGCGCCTACTGGACCGACACCCACAATCTCGCCGAGGGGGCAGGCGCCGCGCCGCTCGCCGCGGCGATGCAGGAGAAGCCGAGAGGCAAGATCGGCCTCGTGCTCTCCGGCGGCAACATCGATTTCGCTCTGTTTCAACACTGGATCGTTCAGGGGTCAATCAAATGACAAAAGCCTATCCGCCGTCGCCGTATTCCTCGCCGCTCGGCAAGCAGAACTCGGTGAGCCACACGCTGTCCGTGCTGGTCGACAACGAACCCGGCGTGCTGGCGCGCGTCGTCGGCCTGTTCTCGGCGCGTTCGTTCAACATCGAGAGCCTGACGGTCGCCGAGGTCGCGCACGAGAACCACCTGTCGCGCATCACCATCGTCACCTCAGGCACGCTGGAGGTGATTGAGCAGGTGCAGCATCAGTTGGAGCGGCTGGTGCCGGTGCACCGCGTCACCGACCTCACACTGGCCTCGCGCTCGATCGAGCGCGAGCTGGCGATGGTGAAGGTGCGCGGCAAGGGCGACCCGCGCGTCGAGGCGCTTCAGTTGGCCGAGGCGTTCCGCGCCAAGGTGATCGACGCGACGACGGAGAGCTTCATTTTCGAGATCACCGGCGCGCCGCGCAAGATCGACGATTTCGTCGATCTCATGCGGCCGATCGGCTTGGTCGAGGTTTCGCGCACCGGCGTCGCCGCGATCTCGCGCGGCCCGGAGCCGATCTAAACTCCATGTCATCGCCGCCAAAGCGGCGATGACATTGCGCTTCGGTTCAACGAAAAAAAGCCGCTAGCTCGGCTTGCCGATCCTGAGCAGCGTGAACATGGCGAGCGGCGGCAGCTCGCGCCGCTCGATCAGCCGCGCCCCGGGCTTGCGCGTCAGCCAGCCGCCGACCGCGTCATAGGGAAACCGCGGCCGCCAGCCGAGCCAATGGGCGGCGCCCTCCATCGCCTTCTCGACCCCGACGCGCCAGCCGGTCTCGGCGGCGAAGTGGTTCATCACCACCAACTCACCGCCCGGCCGCACCACGCGCCACATCTCGTCGAGCGCCTTCTCCGGGTCGGGCACGACGCTCATCACGTAAGGCGCCAGCGCGACATCGAAGCTCCCGTCTTCGAGCGTCAGCGCCTGCGCGTCCATCTCGTGCAGCGCCTTGACTTGGGTAAGCCCGCGCCGCGCCACGCGCCGGCGGGCGACGTCGAGCATCGGCCGGCTGACGTCCACCCCTGTCACACGCGCGCAAACCGGCAGCATCGGCAACTCCAGCCCGGTGCCGACGCCGACGACGAGGATCTCGCCGTTGCGCCCCGCCGCCTCCCCGGCGGCCACGGCCGCCGCGCGCCGCCCCGGCTCGAACGGCAGGTCGAAAATGAAATCGTACACGGGCGCCCAACGGTCGTAGGCGGCGTCGGAGGCGCTCTGGTCGAGCGGGCGGGCAGCCGCGCGGGTGTTCATCTCGTCTCCATCGAATTTTGCGTCGCAGCTATGACGCCTCAATCTCGCTTATGTTTCACTGCGTCTTCAAGTCGCATCTTCGCCGAGCCCGGCTTCAGCGGCTTGGGCTGGTTCGGATGCGGCGCCCAGCCCGACAGCCAGAGGATCTCGAACGTCGCCCGGATCCGCCCGTCCGCGTCGGCGAACTGCTCGGCGTAGTGCCGCGCCGCGCGCTGAAACAGCTCGCGCCGGGCGAAGCCGCGCGAGCGGTCGATCAGCGCATTGGTCGCCCCGAAGGCGCGCAGATCCCGCATCAAGGCGAACATGTCGGCATAGCGCACGGTCAGCGGATCGCTGTCGACAACGGGCAGCGCGAAGCCCGCCCGCTGCAACAACCCGCCGAGCGCCCGCGCGTCGGCGAACGGCATCACGCGCGGCGAGGCCCCGCCCGTCATCTCGCTCTCCGCCGCCAGCAGCGATTGGCGCAACTCGGTCAGCGTATCGCCGCCGGGCAGGGCGGCGAGCAGCAGGCCGTCGGGTTTCAGCGCACGACGAATCTGGATCAGCGCGCCCGGCAGGTCGTCGATCTGGTGCAGGGCGAGCAGCGAGACCGCGAGATCGAACTCAGCCTCTCCGATCGGCGGCCGCTCGAGATCGCCGACCCGCCCGGCGAACCGCCCGGCGCCGAGGCTGGCCTCAGTCGGCGCGATCCGCGTCACCCGCGCGCAGGGCAGCGCGGCGGCGGCCTGCGGCCCCGGCGTGCCGAGATCGAGCGCATCCGAGAACTCGCGCTTGACCAGCGCCAGCCGCTCGCCAAGATCCTCGGCGGCGCGCGCGAGCAGGAAATCGGCCGGGCCCTGGCGCAGCGCGCGGTCGAGCCGCTGGGCGGTCAGGGCGCGGTCGAACAGAGCGGGGGCGGGCATGGTTGCGTCGATATGGCGCCTTCGCCCCCTCGCGCCAAGCCGCCCGACGCGCTAAGCCTTGCGCCATGGACGCCGCCGCCGCATGGCCCAGGCGCGCACGCGCCGCTTCAGTTTTCGCGCGCGCCAGCCGCGCCGCGCTCGAGGTCGTCTTCCCGCCGATCTGCCTGGCCTGCCGCGCCTCGGTGGCGCAGGCCGGCGCGCTCTGCGGCCCGTGCTGGCGCGCCATCCGCTTCATCGAGCGCCCGTTCTGCGACCGGCTGGGGACGCCGTTCGAGCACGAAATGGGCGAAGGCGCGTTGTCGCAACAGGCCCTCGACCATCCGCCTGACTTCGCGCGCGCCCGCGCCGTCGTCCTGTTCGAGGACGGCCCGTCGCGCAAGCTGGTCCACCGGCTCAAATATTCCGACCGCCTGGAGCTGGCGCGGCCGATGGGCGCCTGGATGGCGCGGGCGGGTCGCGACATCCTGGCCGAGGCCGATGCGCTGACGCCGGTGCCGCTGCATCGCGCCCGGCTGTGGAAGCGCCAGTTCAATCAGGCCGCCGCGCTGGCGCGCGAGATCTCGCGCCTCAGCGGCAAGCCGGCCGAGACCGACGGGCTCGCGCGCGTGCGTTCGACCCGCTCGCAGGTCGGGCTGAGCCGCCTCGAGCGCGCCCGCAACATGGCGGGCGCGTTTCGCTGCGTGCGGGCGGTCGACGGCCGGCGCATCGTTCTCGTCGACGACGTGCTGACCTCGGGCGCCACCGCCAACGCCGCCGCCCGCGCGCTGCTCGACGCCGGGGCGAAAGCCGTGGACGTGCTGGTGTTTGCGCGCGTCGGCGGCTGAAAACGGACAGCACGGGTTGTGCCGACGTTAAGGCGTCACATATAAGTTACTGTTTTCGGAGCTTGAGACGTGCCGCCGATCGTCATCTACACCAAATCGGGCTGCCCCTACTGCGACGCCGCCAAGGATCTGTTGCGGCGCAAAGGCGCGCGCTACGAAGAGGTCAGCGTCAACGGCGACCGCGCCGGTCAGGCGGCGATGGCGGCGAAGGCGGGCGGGCGTTCGACCGTGCCGCAGATCTTCATTGGCCCGACCCATGTCGGCGGCTGCGACGACCTCTACGACCTCGAAGCGGCGGGGCGGCTCGACCCGCTTCTCAACCCATGATCAAGTTCGCGCTCGCCTGCGACCACGGCCACGAATTCGAAAGCTGGTTTCCCGATAGCGCTTCCTATGAGGAGCAGGCGCGGCGCGGCTTCGTGACCTGTCCCGATTGCAATTCGCACCGCATCGCCAAGGCGCCGATGGCGCCGGCGGTGGTGACGCGCGACCGCTCCGGGCCGCCTGCGCCGCCCGCGGCGCTGCTCGACGGGCGGGCGAAGGCGATGCGCGAGGCGATGACGGCGCTGCGGCGCGAGATCGAGGCGCGCACTGACGACGTCGGCCCGGCGTTTCCCGAGGTGGCGCGCGCGATCCATTCCGGCGAGGCGCCGGAGCGGGCGATCCGCGGCCAGGCCAATCTGGCCGAGGTCAAGGCGCTGCTTGAGGAGGGCGTGCGTATCGCGCCGCTGCCGAGTCTGCCGGATGAGGCCAACTAGCGCGCTACTTCGCCGCCGCGCTCTCCTGCTGTTGCAGCTTTTCGGCCATGTCGAGATGCTTCTCCAGCATCGGCAGCGACATCTCCGCATATTTGGCGACCGGGCCCTCGCCCGAGTGGGCTTCGGCCTTGAACGCCGCGATGGTCTTCTCGTGGTCCTTGACCAGGAAGGCGGCGAACTCCTTGTCGAACGCCGCGCCGCTCAGGCCCTTCAGCTTTTCCGCCTCCGCCGCGCCATCGGGCGAGGGGGTCTTGGGCGACGTAAGGCCGCGCAGGTCTGCGAGTTTGACCGCCTCGATGCGCGCCTTCTCGTGATCACCCGCAATCGTCTTGCCGACAGTTCTCGCCTCTTGAGAGGCGGCCTTGTCGCCGGCGAGATAGCCGATCGCCGCCTCCGAATTATCGCCCTGGATCGCGTAGTCGAGGAACGCCTTGTCGGTCATGGCGAGGGCGGGCGCCGCCAGCGCGACGAGAACGATCGGGGAAACAAGCAAAAGCGCCTTGCGCATGTTGGCCTCAAAGTTGGAGCGGTCTGACTTCTGCGCAAACGCAATTTCGCCGCGCGGCGTTCCCGCGTCGCACGCCCCCGTTGCGCGAGACGCCTCGTCGGAGCCGCCGTCAGCCGCTCTTGCGGACCAAACAAAGAACATATATGGATCGTTCGTGAAATGTTTACGTCTTGCCCCGAATCATCCGGCACGTCGTAGACCGGGCGAATCGCTCAGGTTTGGAGGGCGCGATGCTGACCAGGAAACAGAGCGAACTGCTGCGCTTCATCCACGACAGGTTGCAGGCCGAGGGCGTGCCGCCGAGCTTCGACGAGATGAAGGAGGCGCTCGACCTGCGCTCCAAGTCGGGCATCCATCGCCTGATCATGGCGCTGGAGGAGCGCGGCTTCATCAAGCGGCTGGCCAATCGCGCCCGCGCCATTGAGGTGCTGCGGCTGCCGGAATCGGCGACCGTGCAGACCCCGTCGCGTCCGCGCGCGTTCAGCCCGAGCGTCATTTCCGGCAATCTCGGCCGCGCCCGGCCCGCCGCGACCCCGCCCGTCAACGACAATCCCCCTGTGATGGTGCCGGTGATGGGCCGCATCGCCGCCGGCACGCCGATCGAGGCGATCCAGACCCGCACCCAGACCATCCCGATGCCGGCCGATTTCCTCGGCGCTGGCGATCATTTTGCGCTTGAGGTGCGCGGCGATTCGATGGTCGACGCCGGCATCCACGAGAACGACACGGTGGTGATCCGCAAACAGGATTCCGCCGAGACCGGCGACATCGTCGTGGCGCTGATCGATGGCGAGGAGGCGACGCTGAAGCGCCTGCGCAAGCGCGGCGCCTCGATCGCGCTCGAAGCCGCCAACCCGTCCTACGAGACGCGCATCTTCGGGCCGGACCGGGTCAAGATCCAAGGTAAGCTGGTCAGTCTGCTGCGCCGTTACTGAGCGACAAAAGCAAAGTGGCCGGTCCTGAACAATCGATGAGGAGGCCACTCCTGGATTGCTCGGACCGGCCGACCTCATGGACCCAGGTGATGCGGCGGGCCTGGGCGCCCATGAGGTATTCCGTAGTCAACTTGGAGATCGAAGTCTCTGTAATCGGCTTCGCGATCTGGCCTCGATCCATGAAAATACTTTAGCGTCGGCGGCGGCGGAGGCAATCGAATCCTTGGCCGCCGCGCCGGCAACCGTTTGTTTACCTTTACGTTCAAGGTTAAGCGGCGCCGGACTGGCGGCGCAATCAGCGGTTGACGAAAGGTCGGCGCCGGCTTGCGCCTCTGGCGGCGTCACGCCAAGGTCGAGCGATGCGAATCGGACGCGCAGAAGCAGCAAGGGCGCAGCGGCCGCCGGCGGTCGGCGACGGCTTTGAGGTCGACAGGGCGCAAGGCGAGCCTGCGTTCACGGTCGACGTCGAGGGCTTCGAGGGGCCGCTCGATCTGTTGTTGGAGCTGGCGCGGCGGCAGAAGGTCGATCTCGCCCGCATCTCCATCCTGGAGCTGGCGGATCAATATCTCGCCTTCGTCGAGGCCGCGCGCAAGCTGCGGCTCGAGCTTGCCGCCGACTATCTGGTGATGGCGGCGTGGCTCGCCTATCTCAAGTCGCGCCTGCTGCTGCCCTCGCCGCCCAAGGAGACGGAGGAGGACGCTGGCGACCTCGCGGAGAAACTCGCCGACCGGCTGCGCCGGCTGGAGACCATCCGCCGCGCCGCCGACCTGTTGATGAAGCGCCCGCAGCTCGGCCGCGACGTGTTCGCGCGAGGGAGCCCGGAATCGATCGACCTGCCCGCGGCGGCCAATTATACGGCGACGCTGTACGATCTGATCTCGGCCTATGCGCGCCAGACGCAGAAGCGGGCGCGCACTTTCGTGCGCATGAAGCCGCGCGAGGTGTGGTCGCTGGCGCAGGCGCGCGACGCGCTCGGGCGGCTGATCGGCCGCGCCGCCGATTGGGTCAGCCTCGATCGCTGGCTGATCGAATATTGCGTCGATCCCAAGATGCGCCGCAGCGCCCGCGCCTCGTCGTTTTCCGCTTCGCTGGAGATGGTGCGCGAGGGCCTGATCGAATTGCGCCAGGACGACCACTTCGCCCCGCTGTTCCTGCGCAAGCGGGAGTTGGACGAGGACGGGCCGAAACTCGCGCTGGTGGAAACTTGAGCTAGCCCATGGCCGTTGTCACCCGACTGTTCGAAGCCCCCGAAGTCCGCTTCACCCCCGAGGACCTTCGCGTCATCGAGGCGCTGCTGTTCGCCGCCGCCGAGCCGATGGAGGAGGCGGCGCTGGCGGCCAAGCTGCCGCACGGCTGCGACGTCAAGGGCGCGCTCGCCGAGTTGCAGCGCCAGTACGCCGGGCGCGGCGTGCAGGTCGTGCGGCTCGCCGGGCGCTGGATGTTCCGCACCGCGCCCGACATGGCGTGGCTGCTGGCGAAGGAGGAGGCGGAGAAGAAGAAGCTTTCGCGCGCCGCGATCGAGACGCTCGCCATCGTCGCCTATCATCAGCCGGTGACGCGGGCCGAGATCGAGGACATCCGCGGCGTTGGGGTCTCCAAGGGCGCGCTCGACGTGCTGATGGAGGCGGGCTGGGTGCGGATGCGCGGCCGGCGCAAGGCGCCGGGGCGGCCGATCACCTATGGCACCACGTACAAGTTCCTGGTGCATTTCGGCCTCGAGCAGGTCTCCGACCTGCCGGGGCTCGACGAATTGCAGGGCGCGGGGCTGTTCGAGGGCAAGCTGCCGCAGGGCTACGGCGTGCCGCGGCCGGACGATTCCGAGGCGCTGCGCGACGACGAGGAGCCGCTCGACACCACCGAGGCGCTGGCCGAGGCCTGGGGGCCGCTCGGCCGCGACAAGGATTGAGCGGTCACGAAACCGACGAAAACATGCTATCCTAGCAGCAAGGGAGCGCCTCAGCGGAGTATGATATGCGGAGTTTTTGGGTTTGGGCGGGCGTTGCGCTCGCCCTTGGCGGCGCCTCGGCGCGGGCCGACGAGGCCATGCCGCTCGCGTCGCATCGCGCGGGCTATGAGATTTCGCTCGCAGGGGTCAATTCCGGGCGGCCGATGAACGCCGACGCGCCGGTTTCCGCATCCGGACTGATCGCCTACGAGTTCCGCGGCTCGGCCTGCGAGGGCTACGCGTCGAATTTCCGCCAGCTGACCGAGTTGCAGCGCTCGGAGGGCGCGACCGTCGCCTCCGACATCAGCTCGGTTTCGTTCGAGGACGGCGACGCCAAATCGCTGCGCTTCGAAATCTCGGCGCAGTCCGGCGGCTCCTCGCAGCCGCCGATCTCCGGCTCGGCGGCGCGCGAGGACGACGGCGTCACCGACGTCAATCTGGTCAAGCCGGACAAGGAGAAGATCGCCATCGGCCGCGACGTGCTGTTTCCGACCCAGCACCTCGAGCGCATCATCGCCACCGCCAAGCAGGGCGGCCGGGTGCTCGAGGCGCGCGTGTTCGACGGCTCCGACACCGGCAAGAAGGTCTATTCGACGCTCGCCATCATCGGCCTGCAGCGCAAGGGCGACAGCTCCGACTCCGACGTCGCCGCCAAGCTCGTCGACGTGCCGCGCTGGCCGGTCACGATCTCCTACTTCAATGAGCTCAACAAGGACGCCGCGCCGGATTATACGATGTCGTTCGATCTCTACGAGAACGGCGTCTCGGGCTCGCTGAAGCTCGATTACGGCTCTTTCGCGCTGACTGCGAAGCTGAAGAAGCTCGATTGGCTGCCCGAACAGCCCTGTTCGCGCTGAACGCGTTCGCCTTAACGCTTCGCTTATGCCGGCTGCGCTAGCTTGGACCAAGCCTAGCGAGGGCGCCTATCATGGAAGCGTTGCGTTGGCTGTGGCAGCATGGCGCCGCTCAGGTCGCGGACGCTTTCGGCCCCGACTCGCCCTACGGCGCGCCGACCCTGTGCGGCGCGCTGCTGTTCGCGATCTGCTGGTTCGCCTGGCGACGGCGGGCGCGCGGCCGCCCCGTGAGCCTGCGAACCTTCGCCCGAGCGGTCTTCCCGCGCCGCATCCTTCTGCACCCGTCGTCGCTGGTCGACGTCGGCCTGTGGACGCTCAACACGCTGGTTTTCGCCTCCGGCTATGCGTGGCTCGTGGTCGGCGCGCTGTTCTGGCGCGACCGCGTGCTGGCGGTCGCCGGCGCGCCGCTGCAGCTTGGCGCGCCGCCGGGGGGCGCGATTCTCGTCGCCACGTTCGCCGAGCTGCTCGCCTACGAGTTCGCCTATTGGGTCTCGCATTACGCCTTCCACCGCATTCCGGCGCTGTGGGAGTTCCACAAGGTGCATCACTCGGCGCAGGTGATGACGACTCTTACCGAGATGCGCCAGCACCCGGTCGAGATCGTGGTGTTCATGAACGCCATCGCGTTGTGCGTCGGCGCGACGTTCGGGCTGATGAGCTATCTTTTCGGCCCCGGCGTCGGACATCTGGCGCTGCTCAACGGCAATTTGGCGCTGGCCATGTTCATGCTGACCTGGGGCCATCTGCGCCACAGCCACCTGTGGATTCCGTTGCGCGGCGCGGCCGGACGGCTGTTGCAGAGCCCGGCGCATCATCAGGTGCATCATTCGACCGACCCGCGCCATTTCGACAAGAACCTTGGCTTCTCTCTGGCGGTGTGGGATTGGGCGTTCGGCACGCTGCATGTCCCTTCGCGCGAGCGCGAGGTCAGCGAATACGGAGTCGGCGAGGGGCGCGAGGATTACGCCAGCGTCGGCCGCTCGCTGACGCGGCCGTTTGTGAGGGCGGGGGAGACGCTGCGGGCGACGGCGCCGCTGGCGCCGGAGCGCGGGGTCTGAATCTGCCGACTTCCGCTCAACGTTTACACCGGCGGCGCGAGCGCGCAGGGCGGGCGCTGCGGCGATTGCGGCGCTGGCCGGCGGCCAACCCGCTTGAGCCGCCGCAAACTCGCCTTCGTGGCGAAATAGTAATCTCTTAAGGTTAGCGTTCGCCTGAAGGATACGGGCCGCCGGATGAATCTGATGAAGCTGGGATTGGCGAGCGCGGCGTTTTTCGCGCTGAGCGTCGCTGCGGGATGGGCGCAGGAGGCCGCGCCGGCTCCGCCGAAGGTCGAGGCGAGCCCGCTGGCTGCGCCGACGCCGCAAGCCCCGGCGCCCAAGCCGTCGGCGACGCCGCAGGCCGCCGCGCCCGCTCCCGCTCCCGCTGCGACCCCGGCGGCGTCAGCTTCGCCGTCGCCCGCCGCGACGCCTTCCGCCGCCTCGCTCGGCGACGCGCTCGCGCCGGCGCCGATTCCCGCCGAGGTCGCCAAGCCGAAGCCGAAATCGAAGCCCGCGCCGCCGCCGCTGGAGACGGCGCTGTCCAAGGATACGCACCCGACGTTCTCGGCCGAGACCTTCTTCGCCACCCAGAAAGCCGCCGAGCGCTACGCCCGAATCGTCGACGAAGGCGGTTGGGCGACCGATCTTGCGGCGCTGCGTCCGGGCGCAAAGGGCGAGGCGGTCGTCAAGCTGCGCCGCCATTTGGCGCTAGAAGGCGATCTCGACCCCGGCGCGGCGCGTTCGCCGAAGTGGGACGCCGCGCTGACGGCCGCGGTCAAGCATTTCCAGACCCGCATGGGGCTGCGGGAGACCGGAATCGTCTCCGGCGCGACGTTGAAGGCGATCGACGTGCCCGCCGAGACGCGCCGCCAGCAACTCGCCGCCAGCGCGGCGCGGCTCGCCAACCTGCATTTCGAGTTCGAGCGCCGCTATGTCGTCGTCAACCTGCCCTCGACCTCGGTCGAGGCGGTGCAGGACGGGCAGGTGGTGCATCGCTACGTCGCCATCGTCGGCGATCCCGACCATCCCTCGCCCGAGATCTCGGCCCATATCTCGGTGGTCAACCTCAACCCGACCTGGACGGTGCCGACCTCGATCATCAAGAAGGAAATCATCCCGCATATGCAGCGGGACCCCGGCTATCTCAGCCGCATGAAGATCCGCGTGCTCGATGGGCAATTGCACGAGATCGACCCGCGCACGATCAACTGGAGCAGCGAGCGCGCCGCCAATTACATCCTGCGCCAGGATTCGGGGGCCGGAAATTCGCTCGGCTCGATTCGAATCGGCATGCCCAACAAGCTCGCCGTCTACATGCACGATACGCCCGGCAAGGCGCTGTTCGGGCGCGACTTCCGTTTCCTCAGTCATGGCTGCGTGCGCGTGCAGGGCGTCTACGATTACGCGGCGTGGCTGCTCGAGGAGACGCCCGGCGGCCCCGCCGGCCAATGGGACAAGGCCGCGCTGCTCGAAAAGCAGAAGGACAAGGAGCGCTACGACGTCAAGCTGTCCCATCCAGTGCCGGTGATCTGGGTCTACCTGACGGGCTGGGCGAACGAGGACGGCGTCGCCAATTTCCGCAGCGACGTCTATGGCATCGACCCCGCCGCAGAGGCTAACGGCGCCGCCGCGGCGAGCCCGAGCGCCGAGGCCGCGCCCGCCGATTCGGCGCCGCCTGCTCCCGTCGCCGCCGAGGCGCCGCCCGTCGCGCCGTCGCCGACGCCGTTCAACGCGACCTCGATTCTCGACTTCCTGCGCTCCAACCATTGAGCTTGACGCGCCCGCTGCAGAACCGCGTCGATCCCTACGGGGAGCTTCGCGCCGTCGCCGAGCGTGGCCGATTGATGGGCAATCGCGGCGGACGCCTGCACGACAATGCGCGGCGAATCGGGCGCCGGCGCTGGGCGGCAAAGGCTTGGATCGCCTGTGTCTGCGAGTTCAAAGGCCGCCAGCGCGAAGTGTTCGGGCGCGGCTATACGGAACTGTTCTTCCGCGACGAGCCGACAGCGCTCGCCGCCGGCCACCGTCCCTGCTTCGAGTGCCGGCGCGCCGAGGCGCAGACGTTCCAGTCGGCTTTTCCCGGCCAGAGCCCGCGCGCGCCCGACATGGACGCCCGGCTGCACGCCGAGCGCCTGGATTCCAAACGGCTCCTGCGACCGCTGCGCTTGAGCGAGCTGCCGGACGGGGCCATGGTCGTTTGGCGCGAGTCGCCGCACCTGGTTGCAGGCGGACGGCTTTGGCCATGGAGCTACGGCGACTATGGCGCGCCGGAGGTGATCGCTCCGGGTGCGACTGCCGCCGCCATTACGCCGGCCTCGATCCTTGCCGCGCTCAAGGGCGGATACGGACCGCGACCGGAGGGAACGCCGCTCAATCCAAGGTGAGCGGCGCCAGACGTCAGGCGCGCGCGACCCACCAGACGAAGCCGCCGGTGGCGAGCGCGACGCAAAGCACCAGGAACAGCGCCAGCGCGTGGCCGCCGATGGTGAAACGCCGCTTGGTCAGGAACACGCCTATGACGAAGAACACCACGATGTCGGCGATGCCGTGCGCATTCCAGACGTGTCCGGTCCATTGGGCGGGATAGGTGTCAATCGTCGGCCAAGTGTCCGTGGCCGCCACCAGCAGCGAGTTGAATATAATCGCCAGCCCGGCCGCTACCCCGAAGCCCGCCGCAGCGCGGTCAAGCTTCTTTGGGGTGGAGGCGACGGCCGGCGCCGATGCGACGCTCATATGCTGCGCGGTCATTGTTGCGCTCCTATCTCGATCGGCGCCATGGCGGCCCTGGCGCCGGAGTTGGCGAGGCTGTTGGCGCCCTGGATCGCCAGTCCGCCGAGAACGATCAAGCCGGCCGTGACCATGACGACGGCCCTGGCCCCCGAGAAGCGCGAAAGACCCTTCGACGCTATGATCGGCAGGTAAATCGCGAGCACCAGCGGAATGAAGAACAAATTCTCTTTCGCCGCCGCGACGATTTTGCCGGCCCAGGGCCACTGCCCCTTGATGACGATGGCCGGCCCTGCCGTATGAAGCAGACCCGCCCAGTAGCCGCCGAGCACGGCGACCGCGATGATCAAAATTGCTGTGATTTCTGACAGCAGACGAATTCGCCACTCGTTGGCGAGCGAGGCGTTGAGCGCCTCGACATAAACCCAGAACGCCGCAAGGATGCCCAGCATCCATAAGGTCGGCTGAGCGAGCAGCACTAAGTCGCTCGTTTCCATTTGGACCCCTCTCTCCCGCCGGATCTGACGGCGTCGTCAGGGCGGCGGGCCAACCGCATGAAGACAAGCAACGGTAGCGCTGGTGACTGTCCATGGATACTGACAATCGTTGCCTAAAACTGCGGCGCAAAGCCGCAACGTTCTGTGAACCATTGGGGAAACTTGCTTCTGCGCTGATCCCACGCTGGCGGTGTCGCCGGCGCTTGACGGTTGCGCCGTGCGGACCTAACCCGCTTGGCCGCGGGAGGCGACTTGTCATGCAACATCAACGTTGGCTTGTGCTCGGCGTCGCCGTAGCCGCGCTCGTGTCGCCCGCTTTCGGCTTCGACTGCAAGAAAGCCGCCACGCCGTCGGAGAAGGCGATCTGCGCCGATCCCGCCGCCCGCGCCGCCGACGCGGCGATGGCGCAGGCCTTCGCCGCCCTGCTGGCGTTGCAGAGCGCGTCGGCGAAGCCCACCGTCATCGCCGCGCAGGCGCGCTGGATCCGCGACCGCGACAACGCCTGCGCCGACGCGAACAAGCGCGGAGCCTGTCTGGCCGAACAGAGCGTCCGCCGCCGGGCCTTTCTCGCCGCCGAGCCGGAGGCCGGGCCGGGCGCGCCCGGGCGGCTGGAGCCTTTCTTTCGCTACGACAAAGGCGGCAAGGGGCGCGCCGCGATCTCTCTGCAGCTGCTCAAATACCCGGCGCCGGCGACTCCCGGCGAACGCGCCTTCAACGCCGCCGTGGAGCGGCTGGTCGGCTCGCTCGATCAACCGGAGAAGGACGATCCGGCGCCCGAGCGCTACGAACACGACCGCACGATGACGCTTCCCTACGCCTCGCCGCGGCTCGTCTCCGCCCATCTCGAGGGCTACGACGACATCGGCGGCGCGCATCCCGCGAGCTTCAGCGGCAACGTCAACCTCGATGTCGAGCGCGGACGCGAGGCGCAGTTCTCGGACCTGCTCGACGCGCGCGGCGCCAAGGCCGTGTTCGGCCTGTGCGAGAAGGCGGTGATCGCGCAGAAAAAGCAGCGCGAAGGCGCCGACGCGCCGCTCGCTGCCGAAGATCTCAAACAGCTCGCCGAGAACGTCGCCGCGGCGACCGGCAAGCTCGAAAACTGGAGCTTTGGCCCGGAAAAGGCGACAATCGGCTACGATGCCTACGCGGTCGGCGCCTATGCCGAGGGCGCGTTCGATTGCGAGATTTCCTACGCGACGCTGAAAGCCCTGGCCAAGCCAGGCTTCCCGTCGCCTTGAGACAGGAGCGCCTTATGAACCAGCCCGTCGCCCCGCTTAGCCCCAAGGGCGTGTTCATCGACAACCGCTGGCGCCCCGCCGCCTCCGGCCGCACGCTGCCGATGATCGCCCCGGCCGAGGGCGTCGCCTTCGCGGCGATCGCGGCGGGCGGCAAGGAGGACGTCGATCTCGCCGTCGCCTCGGCGCGCGCGGCCTTCGATGAGGGCGCCTGGGGGCGGCTCAGCGCGACCGAGCGCGGCCGGCTGCTGACCCGGCTCGGCCGCCTGATCGAAGACCACGCGGACGAGATCACCGCGCTGGAGGCGCGCGACACCGGCAAGCCGATGAAGCAGGCGCGCGCCGACGCGGTCGCCGTCGCGCGCTATTTCGAATATTACGGCGCCGCGGCGGACAAGCTGCACGGGGACACGATCCCGTTCCTCGACGGCTACTTCGTCGCCACCGTCTACGAGCCCAAGGGCGTGACGGGGCACATCATTCCCTGGAACTATCCGAGCCAGATGTTCGGCCGCACCATCGCCGCCTCGCTCGCGGTCGGCAACGCCTGCGTGATGAAGCCGGCCGAGGAGGCCTGCCTCGCGCCGCTGCGGCTGGCGGAACTTGCGGCCGAGGCCGGCTTTCCCGAAGGCGCGCTCAACGTCGTGCCGGGCTTGGGCGAGGAGGCGGGCGCGGCGCTCAGCGCTCATCCGGGCGTCGACTTCCTGTCCTTCACCGGCAGCCCCGAGGTCGGCACGGCGGTGCAGACCGCCGCCGCGCGCAACCACATCGGCTGCACGCTGGAGCTGGGCGGGAAATCGCCGCAGATCGTGTTCGCCGACGCCGATTGGGACGCAGCCCTCGCCTCCGTCGTGGCGGCGATCGTGCAGAACGCCGGCCAGACCTGTTCGGCGGGCTCGCGGCTGCTGCTCGACGCGGGGATCTGGGACCGCTTCATGGCCGACCTGACGGCGCGGTTCGCGGATGTCACGGCCGGGACGCCGGAGATGGACCGCGAACTCGGGCCGGTGATCTCGCTGAAGCAGAAGCGGCGCATCGAGGGCATGGTCGCCGCCGCGGAGGGCGCGGGCGCCAGGAAGCTGGCGGAGGGTCGCATCGCCGACGGCGTCCCGACGCAAGGCTTCTTCGTCAAGCCCGCGATCTACGGGATCGAGGATCCCAAGCTGGCGATCGTGCGCGAGGAGGTGTTCGGCCCGATTCTCGTCGCGCTCCCGTTCGCCGACGAGGCGGATGCGGTGCGGCTCGCCAACGCGACCGATTACGGCCTAGTCGCCGGCGTCTGGTCCAAGGATGGCGCGCGGGCGATGCGCGTCGCGCGCAAGGTGCGGGCGGGGCAGGTGTTCGTCAACGGCTATGGCGCCGGCGGCGGGATCGAACTGCCGTTCGGCGGCATGAAGAAATCCGGCCACGGCCGCGAAAAGGGATTCGCCGCGCTGCATGATTTCGCGGCGCTGAAGACGCTGGTGTTCAAGCACGGTTGATCCGGCCCGGGCAAAATGCGTCACGGAAATGTACGAATTGGCGCTTAGCCATCGATACCGCGGGGGGCGCGCGCCACCACATCGCGCCCGAGGAGTATAAAGCATGCGGCGGATTATGTTGGCGGGGATAGCAATGATTGCGGGTTTGGCGACGAGCGTCGCCGCCGACGACCCGATCCATGCGCGCAAGGAGCTGATGGAGGCCAACGGCAAGGCGACCAAGGCCGTCGTCGCGATCATGAAAGGCGCGTCGCCGTTCAAGCTGGAGACGGTGCAGGCCGCGCTCAACCAATACATCGAAACCGCCGCAAAGGCGCCCGCTTTGTTCCCCGAAGGCAGCAACAAGGGCAAGACGGAGGCGCTGCCGGCGGTCTGGAAGAACAAGACGGATTTCGACGCGCGCTTCGCCAAGCTCGGCGAAGACTCGAAAGCGGCGCTCGCGGCGATCAAGGATCAGGCCACCTTCAAGGCCAACTATCAGCCGGTGTTGAAGAACTGCAACGGCTGCCACGAAACCTACCGCGCCAAGGAGCAATGAGGGCGCTTGCCGCTCTCGTCGTCCTGGCGCTGATCGGCGCCGGGGCGGTCTGGCGGCTCACGGCGCCGGGCCGGCTCGACCCCACGATCGCCGCCGCCATGGACCAGCCCGGCGACGCCAAGGCCGGCGAGATCGTGTTCTGGACCGGCGGCTGCGCCTCCTGCCACGCCAAGCCGGACGCGCCGACCGCGCTCGGCGGCGGGGCGGAGCTGAAGACGCCGTTCGGGCCGATCCACGCCCCCAACATCTCGCCCGACCCGGAAGACGGGATCGGCAAGTGGAGCGGCCAAGATTTCGCCGGCGCGATCTACGACGGCGTCGACGACGCGGGCGCGCATCTCTATCCCGCGTTTCCTTATCCGTCCTATCGCAACATGGCGGTCGCCGACGTGCGCGACCTCTGGGCCTATCTGCGCAGCCTCGCTGGGGTGAAGGGCCGGACGCCGCCGCCCGGCTTCGGCTTCCCGTTCGACATCCGGCGCGCCGTCGGCCTGTGGAACCGGCTCTATCTGGCCCCCGTCGCGCCGCCGCTGGCCGTCGCGGCCGCCGATTCGGCGGCGTACGGCCGCTACCTCGTCGAGGGCGCCGGCCATTGCGGCGAGTGCCATACGCCGCGCGATTTCCTCGGCGGGCCGCAGCGGGCCAAGGCGCTCACCGGCGCGCCGATGCCGGACGGCAAGGGCAAGTCGCCCAACATCACGCCGGCGGGTCTTTCCAAGTGGGACGAGGGCGACATCGAGACCGCGCTAACGGTCGGCATCACGCCGGACGGCGATTCGCTCGGCGGCGCGATGGCGGAAGTCGTGCGCAACCTCGCCCATCTGCCGAAACAGCATATCACGGCGATTGCACGCTATTTAAAGTCTGGTAGATAGCTCGCGTTGCGAGCTGCGCACAAGCCGACGTCGCAGCGCCTTGCCGGCTGAAGCTCTCTCGCGCAATTCGAGAGGACGTCGATTGCGAAACATTTTGCTTGTCTCAATCGCCTTGTTGGCGTCGGCGGCGTCTGCGACGGCGGCGATGAGGACCTACCACGTCCATGCGAAGTCGGGAGTGCAAACGCGCGTTCACGTGTTTTATAATTGCGCGACACATGTCTCCATGCTGATCAGCCGAGGTTACTTCGTCGAACACGGCAAGGTCGAGGTTCACACGGGGACAAGGAACGTTTGCGGCGACGCAGACGAGCCCGTCTGGGAGATGTATTACACTTCGGACCCCGGCTATGTGGGGCCGGCCGAGATCAATTTCCCGCGCCCGACCGGCTTAGGCAACATGGGCCGCGTCATCGAGATCGACGTCGACTGACGCTTGCGCTCGTTCCTGTTTCAACCGCCAGACGCACACACGGGCCCGCGCCCGTTCGGACCCACATTCCTCGAGCGCCTTGTCACGCGAAACCGCGCCGGGCCGCAAGTTCGGGATAAGGATCGAGGCGCAAAGCGGAATTCCGGCAACGGAGACAAGGATGGCGAAGTCTACGCCTAAGAGACAGATCGCATTGCGGCACAGCTTACCAAGCGCGGCCCCGGCCCATCTTGCGCTGGCCGAGGGTTTGGAGTTGATCGGGCGCAGTGCGGAGGCGATCGCCTGCTACGAAGCCGCGATTGCCAGCGACCCGGCTTCGCTGCACGCCCGGCTTGGCCTGGCGCGCATGATGCTCACGCTTGGCCGCGCGGCCGAGGCGTTCCAGCGCGCCGATCAGGCGCTGCTGATCGACATGGACAGCGCGGAAGGATGGCGCCTGATCGCCGAATCGCTCGAAGCGCTCGGCGAGGCGGAACTGGCCATGCGCGCCTACGAGCGCGCGCTGTCGCTGCAGCCGCACGACGCCGGTCTGAACGCGCGGCTCGCCCGCCTCTACGAGGTCCTCGACCGTCCCTTCGATGCGGCGGCGCGCTATCAGCGCGCGCTGGCTTCGGAGGGGGCGTCCGCGGCCGCGCGGGTCGAAGCCCACGTCGGCCTGAGCGGGCTGTTCGGCCGTTCCCGCCAGTTCGAACAGGCGCGCCGGCATGCCGCGGCCGCGCTCAAACTTGCGCCGGGCCATCGCGGCGCGCACCAGAATCTGGCCGCCGTCAGCGACACGCAGGGGCTCGCCGAGGAGGCCGAGGCGCATCGCAAGCGCGCCTATTGCGGCGCGCCGTTGATCGTGACCCGCGCGGCGCATCCGCGCCGCCGCGTGCTGACGCTCGCCAGCGCCGCGCGCGCCAATGCGCCGGATCGCTATCTGATTCCGTCCACGCGCTACGACCGCCTGCTGTGGTTCATCGCCTATGCCGACGAAGTGGCCGAGCCAGGCCAGGATTACGACGTCGCGTTCAACGCCATCGCCGACGCCGACGCCGCCTCGCCGCTGCACGATCGCCTGACGGCGTTCGCCGCGCGCTGCGAACGTCCCGTGCTCAATCCTCCCGAGCGCATCATGCGGACCGCGCGCGACCGGGTGGGGCGCCTGTTCGAAGGCGTCGCCGATCTCGTCGTTCCTCAGACGAGGAGAGTTCGCGTCGCCGCCGATCTCGACGGGCTCGATGCGGGCGGCGCCTGGTTGCTGCGTCCGCTCGGCTCGCACGGCGGCGAGCGGTTGCAGAAACTGGCGCTCGCCGAGGTCGCCGCTGGTCTCAACGGGCGCGAACATTACCTGACCGCCTTCCGGGATTTTCGCTCCGGCGACGGGTTCTATCGCAAGTATCGGATGTTCTTCGTCGACCGCGCGCCCTATCCCTACCATCTCGCCATTCACGACAACTGGCTGGTGCATTATCAGGCGTCGCGAACGCCCGGCTCGCCCGAACTGATCGCGGAGGAGCGGCGCTACCTGGAGGCGCCGGCGCAGGCGCTCGGCGAGCGCGCCTATCGCGCGATCTGCGAAATCGGCCGCCGTTTGGATCTCGATTTCGCCGGCGCCGACTTCACGGTGCTGCCCGACGGACGCGCGCTGCTGTTCGAGGCCAATGCGACGATGCTGGCGCATCCCGAATCGGCCGACGGCCCGTTGGCGCACAAGAACCCGTTCATCGCCCGCATCTTCGAGGCGTTCCAGACGCGGCTGGAGGGCGTCTGATCAGTGAAAGAACGAAAACCGCACCTTGTCGCCGGGCCTTAGGCGGATGGCTGCGGCCTGTCCGGCGTTCAACTCCAGCACCGCCACGACAGGCGCCTCGGAGGCGATCAGCGCCTCCGACAGCGGCGTCGCCCGCTGCGCCACGCGCCGCACCGTGCCGTCGGCGTCGATGAAGATCATATCCAGCGAGAGATAGGTGTTCTTCATCCAGAACGTCACCGGCTCGCGGTTCGGAAACTCGAACAGCATGCCGTGATTGGCCGCCATCTCGCGCCGGTCCATCAGCCCATGCTCGCGCGCGGGCTCGGTGTCGGCGACCTCGACCTCATAGCGATGCGCGCCGGTCGAGGTGACGATGTCGAGCGGGCTGAGGCCGCCATCGGCGCCCGCGCCCGTCGTCAGCGCGAGCCACGCGAGGCCCGCGATCCAAGCCGCCCGCGTCAATGCGTGACTTGCCCGCATCAATGCGTAACCTGACCGCGCACGCCCTCCAGCGGCCGCACCTCGACCGCCAGCAGGCCCTTGGGGCCGGGACCGAAGCGCGCCAGCATGCTGTCGCCGGGCTTGGGATCGATGAAGCCGTAGCGGCGCAGCGTCTCCATATGGACGAAGATGTCTTCCGTTCCCTCGCCGCGGGTGAGGAAGCCGAAGCCGCGCGAGCGGTTGAACCACTTGACGATGACGATCTCAAAGCCGCCGACCTGCGACGCCTGGGTGCGTGGCCGCGCGTGAGGGTCGGCGGGCAGGGCGCTGGGATCGCCCGGCGTGACCGAAACCACTTTGAGCACCTGCAGTCCGCGGTCGCGGCGCTGCGCCTCGGCGACGACGCGGGCGCCTTCGGTCAGGGTGGTGAAGCCGTCGCGCCGCAGCACCGTGACATGGATCAGCACGTCGCCGCCGCCGTCGTCCGGCACAATGAAACCATAGCCCTTGGCGACGTCGAACCACTTGACGCGGCCCGCCACCTCGACCAGCGCAATGGGACGTTCTCCGGGTCCGGTCGCGAGGTCGAGCGCGGAGGGCATGGGAGGCTTCTCGTTGTCGTCGCTCAAATCTCGTGGCCCCCTACCCACCTCAAACCGCACGCTGCAAGAATCCAGGGCGCTCCAACCGCAAAGCCAGCTATCCGCCAGGGCTGACCTTCGTCGGCGCGAATCGAAGCACACGCGATTCCCGCGAGCAACATAGCAAAACGGATCGCGCGGAATAGCGAAATTACGATTTGTTCAGCAAAGATTGTGGATAGGGCGACGATCGCTTAAACAACGGCCCGCCCCCAAGCGGGGCGGGCCGGATCGAAGCTGAAGGCGACTTGCTTCAGCGTTACTCAGCGTCATCCTCGGGCTCCGGCGGCGGCGCCATGCCTTCAAGGCCGCGCAGCAGATCTTCCTCGGTCATCCGGTCGAACTGCGCCTCGGCGCCGGGATCGAGCGAAGCCGCGGTAGGCGCGAGCGGCGGCGCCGCCTCGGCTTCCGGCTCGTCAACTTCGACTTGCTTCTGCAAGGAATGAATCAAGTCTTCCTTGAGATCGTTGGGAGGCAGCTTGGAGTCGGCGATTTCGCGCAGCGCCACCACCGGGTTCTTGTCATTGTCGCGGGCGACCAGAATATTGGAGCCGGAGGAGATGGCGCGGGCGCGATGGCTGGCCATCAACACCAGCTCAAACCGGTTGTCGACTTTGTCGATGCAATCTTCGACGGTTACGCGCGCCATGGCGGCACTCCTCATGCGACGATTTCGGGTGGATTGTCTCGGCCCATACACTGCAACGCGTGCGCGCGCAAGCCGCGGGCGCGGTGCGCCGGTTCAACAGCAGCCGTAATACCCAGCGACAGCCTGCGGAATAGGATCCCAGGCCTGGAGAAAACTGGCGCGCGACGCCATCCGCTCACGATATTGTGAGCGCAGCTTCGCCTGCGTCGCGTCGAGATCGACGCTCGCCAGCTTACCTTCGCGGACGATCCGGCGCCCTGCGACATAAAGCGCTTCGATATGCGCCGCCGTCGCGCGCGCGAACAGCAGGTCGACCGGCTCGACCGGTGTGATCGCGTCGTGATCGAGCCGGTCGAGGTCGAGCACCAGAATGTCGGCGGGCTCGCCGATTTCGAGGCGGCCCGAACCCGGCGCGCCATTCGCCCGCCGCCCGTTGGCGACCACGGCGGCGAGCCAATCCTCGCGCGCCACGTTCTCCTCGAAACCCCAGCCCGCGTGCAGGAAATGGCCGAGCCGCAGCTCGCGCAGAATGTCGTCGTCCTCGTCGAGCGCGCAGGCGTCGACGCCGAGCGCCACCTTGACGCCGCGCCGCATCGCCTCGCCGATCGGGGCGACGCCGGAGCGCAGATGCAGGTTGGAGCTGGGATTGGTGGCGATCGTCACGCCATGGCGCGCCAGCGCGTCCAACTCCTCCTCGCGCGGGTAGGCGCAATGGGCGAGCGTCAGGCGCGGCGACAGCAGGCCGAGCCGCTCCAGCCGGGCGGCGATCCCTTCCGGGTAGTTGGCGTCGGCGAAGGCGCGCTGATAGCGCGTCTCGAGGAAATGCATGTGCACGCGCCGGCCGCTGCGCAGCGAAGCCGCAGCGATGCCGGCGAGCAGTTCGTCCGAGCACCATTGCGCGCCATTGGGCCCGAATTGCACGCAAAACTCCGGGCTCTCCACTTCCGCCGCGATCGCTTCGACGCGCGCGATCTGTTCCGCCACGCTCGGCACGGCCACGCCGAAGCTGTGCGCCAGCGCGTCGCGCGCGGCTTGCGGCAGCCGGCTGAACAGATCCTCCGCCGGCCCGTAGACGATAGGATTGCGGTCGCGCATGAACACCGCGAGCGTGACCCGCAGGCCGATGTCGCGCGCCGCGCGCGCCACTTCGCGCGCCTCGGCGATCGGGTCGGCGGTGTGGAACCGCGTGTAATGCGCCATGACCGAGCCCGCGCCGCCGCGCGCGGCGCGACCGAAGGCGGCCAGCGCGCCGAGATAGGGATCGACCGCCGGCATCGCCGCCAGCCGCAGCAGCCAGAGTTCGAGCGGCTTGCCGGCGCCGCCGAACGAGGTCGGCGACAGCGGTCGGCAATGGTCGTGCGCATTGGCGAGCGCGGGCATCGCGAGCCGACGCGGCGCGGCGGCGGCGGCGGGGCGGATGTCGGCGATCCGCCCGTCGTGGATCGCGATGTCGACTGGGCCCTCGCTCTCGCGGCCGAGCCTCAGCACGCCGGTTATCTCGTTCATCTGGCTCTCCTTTCCCTGGCAGCGCGACCATGCAAGGAGCCGGCCGCGCTCTTTTCGACCGGCTGCATCGCCAAGCAGGCGGCTCGCGCGCCTGACGCGACGCCCGAGCCTGTGCTACATGAACGAAAAGCCAAAGGGGGCCAATCCGGTGTGGAAGACGACGTTCGAAAGACTGCTGTTCGCCTGTCGCTGGCTGCTGGTTCCGTTCTACGTAGCGCTGGTAGTGGTGTTGATCGGGCTGCTCGCCAAGGTGGTCATCCACGCCTATACGCTGGCGGTTCAGTTTAATGGCATGAGTGAAGAGGATATGATCCTCGGCGCGCTCGGCGTCGTCGATCTGACGCTGGTCGCCTGCCTGGTCGTGCTGGTCGTGTTTTCGACCTATTCGAACTTCGTCGCCCGCATCGATCAAACCGTCCACGAGGACTGGCCGGGCTGGATGACTGGCATCGACTACGGCGAGCTGAAGCTGAAGCTGGTCGCCTCCATCGTCGCCATCTCGGCGATCAAGATGCTCGAAGCCTTCACCAATATCGAGCACGAGAGCGACCGCGTGCTTGGCTGGCAGCTGGGCTTCTTCGGCGCCTTCGTCGGCGCGGCGCTGCTGCTCTCCGTCGCCGACGCGATCGGCGGCGCCTGGAGCAAACACAAGCACGAGTGAGTCAGCCGTGGACCCCGCGCTGCTCTCGACCTTATCCGCGCTCGGCGGGACCGCCATCGGCGCCTTGTCCTCGCTCGGCTCGACCTGGATGTCGACCCAGGCGCAAACTCGCAATGCGCGCCTCGCCGCCGAGCGCGCCAAGCGCGAGGAGCTCTACGGCCGCTTCATGGACGAGCTGGCGCGGCTCTACGCCGACGCGCTCGACAACAAGGGCGTCGACAACGAGCGGTTGACCGGCGCCTACGCGTTGAACGGCCGCATCGCGCTCTACGCGACCGAGCCGGTCAATCTGGCGGCGGAGAATGCGATGCGCTACATCGTCGATCTCGCGCTCGGGCCGAAGCGCACGGCGGAGGAGGTCCGCGTGCTGATGGACCAGCCCGAAGCCAACGTCATCCGCGCCTTCGCCGAATGCTGCCGCGCGGAGTTGCGGGGGATCGCCTGAGGCGCGATGGAGCCGGAGAGCTTCCGGCGAGCCTTCGCGTTAGACCTGCGCAGCTTGACGCGCTAGGACGGAAGCTCCTGATTCCGCAGCGAACGAGCCGCCCGTGACCCCGCCCGCCGATCTCCTCGCCCTCAAAGCTGTCTCGGCCCGTCTCGGCGCCGACCCGCTGCGCATCCAGGGGCCCGGCGGCAACACCTCCGTCAAGGAGGCCGGCGCGATGTGGATCAAAGCGTCGGGCACCGAACTGGCCGACGCCGAGCGGCGCGATATCTTCGTCGAGGTCGACGTCGCCCGTATGCGCGCCGCGCTCGACGCCGACGCTCCGCAAGCCGACCAGCCGGCGCTGTTTGCGCCAGCCGGCGCGCTGCGCCCCTCGATCGAGACCAGCCTGCATGCGATGTTCCCGCAGCGCGTCGTGCTGCACGCCCATTGCGTCGACACCGTCGCGCTGGCGATTCGGCCCGACGCCCGCGAGCGGCTCGTCGAACGGCTGGACGGCCTCAAGTTCGGCTTCGCGCCCTATGTGAAGCCCGGCGCGACGCTGGCCAAGGCCGTGCGCGCCAGCGGCGGCGTCGAGGCGGGCGTCGTCGTGCTCGGCAACCACGGCCTGCTCATAGCCGGCGACGGCGTCGAGGCGGCGGCGGCGCTGTTCGACCGCGTGACGCAGGCGCTCGCCGCTGCGCCTGCCGGCTTTCCGGCGCCCGACCTTGCGGAACTCGCCCGCCTCGGCGGCGCGACTTACGCGCCGCCGCCGGCCGACCACCCGCTGCATGGCGTCGCGCTGTCGCCCTGGCGTTGCGCGGCCGCGCTGCGCGGCAGCCTCTATCCCGATCATGTGATCTTCTGCGGCGTCGGCGCGACGGCGCTCCCCGAGGGCGAGACCGCCGACGCGCTGGTCGCGCGTTTCGAGGCCGCCGGCCTGACGCCGCCGCCGCTGCTGCTGGTCCCCGGCCGCGGCGCGCTGATCGCCAACGACGCCGGCGCCGGCGCGCGGGCGCTCGCCCGCTGCCTCGGCGACGTGCTGGCGCGGGTTCCCGAAGGGGCGCCGCTCACCTATCTGAGCGACGAGCAGAACCACGAACTCATCGACTGGGACGCCGAGAAATATCGGCGTGCGCTGAATGTCCGCTGACCTCTATCTCGGCCTCGATCTCGGCACCTCCGGCGCCCGCGCGCTCGTCATCGACGCAGCTGGCGAGATTGTCGCCAGCGGCAAATCGGCGTTGAGCGAGCACGGCCCCAACCCGCGCGACCCGCGGACCTGGGCCGCCGCCGCGACCAGCGCCGTCAAGGCGGCGCTCGCGGGGACGCAGCCCAAGCGGGTGCGCGCGCTCAGCGTCGACGGCACCTCCGGCACGGTGCTGGCGGTCGACGCGCGCGGCGAGCCGCTCGGCGCGGGCCTCATGTACAACGACGCCGCCGAGCCGACCGGCGTGCTGACGATCGCCGAATCCGCGCCCGACGTCAGCGCCGCGCATGGCGCGACCAGCGGGCTCGCCAAGGCGATGCAGTTGCGCGCGCTGAAACCCAACCGCGTGTTGCATCAGGCCGACTGGATCGCCTCGCGATTTTCCGGCCGCTACGTCACCGACGCCAACAACGCGTTGAAAACCGGCTACGACCCGGTCGTCGGCCGCTGGCCGGATTGGATCGGCGATCTCGGCTTCAACGTCGGATTGCTGCCGGACGTGTTCGCGCCGGGTCAGGCGGTGGGCACGGTGACGCACGAGGCGGCGGTGGAGTTCGGGCTCGATGTCAGCGCCAAGGTGGTGGCGGGGACGACCGACGGCTGCGCCTCGTTCCTGGCCACCGGCGCGGCCGAGGTCGGCGACGCCGTCACCGCCATCGGCACCAGCCTGACGCTGAAGCTGCTGTCCGACCGGCCGATCTTCGAGCCGCGCTATGGCGTCTACAGCCATCTGCTGCTCGGGCGTTGGCTGGCGGGCGGCGCCTCCAATTCCGGCGGCGGCGTGTTGCTGTCGTTCTTCACCGCGGCGGAGATGGAGGCGCTGAGCCCTCAGCTCGATCCCGACCGGCCGACCGGGCTCGACTATTACCCGCTGGCGAGACCCGGCGAGCGCTTCCCCGTCAACGATCCCGCTTTTCCGCCGCGTGTGACGCCACGCCCGCAGGAGCGTGCGCGCTTCCTGCAGGGGTTGTTCGAGGGCGTCGCGGCGGTCGAGGCGCTCGGCTATTCCAGGCTCGCCGAACTCGGCGCGCCGCCGCTGAGGAGCCTGCGCACGGTCGGCGGCGGGGCGCGCAACCCCGCCTGGACGCGTATCCGCGCCCGCGTCATCGGCGCGCCGGTGCTTGACGCCCGCTCCGACGAGGCCGCTTACGGCGCCGCGCTGCTGGCCAAGGCCGGCGCATGATCCGCGCGCGCAGCTTGCGCGATCTGGTCGAGCGCTACGACGCCTTCCTGGTCGACCAGTTCGGCGTGCTGCTCGACGGGTCGGGCGCCTACGCCCACGCCCGCGCGGCGCTCGACGAACTGCACGCGCGCGGCAAGCTTGTGCTGCTGATCAGCAATTCCGGCAAGCGCTCGGCGGCCAACGCCGCGCGGCTCGGCCGCTTCGGCTTCTCGCGCGCGAGCTATTCCGACGTGCTCACTTCCGGCGAGGTCGCCCATGCCGCCGTTTTGCGGCGCCTGGGCGGCGACATCGCCCGCGGCGCTCGCGTCTGGGTCGAGACCACCGATGACAGCGCCAGACCGCTGGAGGGGCTGGACCTCATCCCAGTGGCGAGCCCTGCCGAGGCCGATCTGGTCTGGATCGCCGGCTGCCGGCCGCTCGTCCACTCGCTCGACGAATACACGCGCGCGCTGCAGCCCGCCGCCTCGCGCGGGGTTCCCGCGATCTGCTCCAATCCCGACCAGAGCCTGCTGACGCCGACCGGCAAGGCGTTCGGCGCCGGCGCGGTCGCCTGCGCCTACGAGCGGCTCGGCGGCGCCGTCGAGTGGTTCGGCAAGCCCTATCCCGCGATCTACGACGAGGCGCTGCGGCGGCTAGGCGCCATCGACCGGGAGCGGGCGCTCGCCGTCGGCGACAGCCCCGCGCACGATATTCTCGGCGGCGCGCGCGCAGGCGTCGCGACCTGCCTCGTGCGCACCGGCGTTCACGACGCGGAGAGCGAGGCGGAACTGCTCGCCCGTTGCGAGGCGGCCGGGGCCTTGCCCGACGCGATCCTGCCGCGCTTTGCGTTTTGAGCGATAGCGCCGGCTTTAAACAGTGGTCCGTCTTCGCGAAGCGCAATGACGGACCTGGAGAGGTAAAGGCCGCCGAATGCCGTTCACGCTGTCGCTCAACACCAATCCGCTGGTCAACCGGTTCGCCGAGCCGGAGGACCTGATCGAGACCGTCGCCGGCAAGCTGCGCATCCGCGACCTGCAATTGACCCACGAGTTCATCAATCCGTCCTGGCCCGCCCAGCTCACGCGCGCGCTGACCCGGCGCTTCCAGGCGGCGATGCGGCGCACCGGCGTGCGGGTGACCAGCGGCATGACCGGGCCCTATGGCCGGCTCAACCATTTCGGCCATCCCGAGCGCGACGTCAGGCGCTATTATGTCGATTGGTTCAAGGGCTTCGCCGACATCGTCGGCGATCTCGGCGCTGCAAGCGTCGGCGCCCAGTTCGCGATTTTCACCTACCGCGATTACGACGATCCCGCCCGCCGCGAGGCGTTGATCTCGGCCGCCATCGACTGCTGGGGCGAGGTCGCCGAGCACGCGCGGGCCGCCGGGCTCAAATTCCTGTTCTGGGAGCCGATGTCGGTCGGGCGCGAGTTCGGCGCGACCATCGAGTCGTGCCTGGCGCTGCAGCAGCGCTTGACGGCGGCGCGCCTGGCCGTGCCGCTGCAGATGATGGCCGATATCGATCACGGAGATCTGACCAGCGCCAACCCCTGCGATTACGACCCCTACGCCTGGGCGCGCGCCGTCCCGCGCTACTCGCCAATCCTCCACATCAAGCAATCGTTGATGGATAAGGGCGGCCACCGGCCGTTCACCGCCGAGCACAACGCCAAAGGGAGAATCCAACCAAAACCGCTACTTGCCGCGTTGCGCGAAGGCGGCGGCGAGAACAACGAGATTTGCCTGGAGCTGTCGTTCAAGGAGCGCGATCCCGCCGACCGCCGCGTCATCGCCGACATCGCCGAATCCATCGCTTTCTGGACGCCGCATATCGACGCCGGCGCGGCGAATTTACGCGGATGAGCGGGGAACCCTCGCGCAAGGCGAGGCGTATACAACGCCAGACAGGAGTACTCCGATGTCGCTTGCCTATTCCGCTCCGCAACGCTTCGCCTGGAAGCCCGCTGCCGTCGCCGCGGCGCTCATCATCGCCACCATGGGTCTCGGCCAGATCGTGACGACGCCCAACCTGCCCTGGTACGACCATCTGGCGAAACCCTGGTTCACGCCGCCGAACTGGGTGTTCGCGCCGACTTGGACCGTGCTCTACGCGCTGATGGGCTATCTGTTCTATCGAGTCCTGCGGCTGCCCGAGCACACGCCGCACCGCAACGCCGCGATCATGGCCTTCGTCGTCCTGCTGATCGTCAACACGCTGTGGTCCTACGCGTTCTTCCTCGCGCATTCCTACGTTGGGGGCCTCGTCGACATCGCCGCCCAGGTGGTGGCGCTGGTGGCGACCGTGGTGCTGTTCGGCCGCGTCGACCGTTATTCGCCGCTCGGCTTCATTCCGGTGGCGATGTGGGTGGGTTTCGCCACGGTGCTCAACTACCAGATCCTGCAGATGAACTGAGGCGGACGACCAGCCCGTCCCTGGGCTTGGGGATCGGCCAAAGCTGCCACTCCGGCTTGTAGCCCTGAGCGACCGACGCCTGCGTTTCGCTCAGGAAGTGGTAGGCGAAGCATTTCGCCTGCATGACGGCGAAGTTCTGCCCCAGACACATATGCGCGCCGCCGCCATAAGGCACGAAGGCGTATTTGTGCCGCCCGCGCGAATTGGCGTCGGTGAAGCGATAGGGGTCGAACTTGTCCGGCTCCGGCCACAAGTCCGGCATGTGATGCGTGTAGACCGGGTTGACGCCGACGCGCGTTCCCGCCGGCAACCGGAAGCCGCGGAACTCCGCGTCGCGCACCAGTCGGCGCGGGATCGAGGGTACCGGCGGCATCAGCCGCAGCGTCTCCTTGAACGCCATTTCCGCCAGCGGCAGATCGCCGAGCCGATCGTAGGGCAGCGGAGCCCCGCGCGGCAGTTTGAGCGCGGCGATCTCCTCGCGCAGCTTCTCCTGCCACTGCGGATGCGACGCGAGCAGCCAGACGAACGAGGTCAGCGACGAGGTCAAGGTGTCGTGCGCGGCCATCATGAAGAAGTTCATGTGGTCGACGATTTCCTGATCGGTCAGCAGCCGCCCGTCATCGGTCATCGCCCGGCAAAGCTCGCTGAACAGGTCTTCCCCGTCGCCCGCGCGCCGCGCCGCGATCTCGCGGGTCAGAAACTCGATCATGAACTTGCGGCCGGCGACGCCGCGCGCCATCGGCGTGCCGGGCAGCGGAACCCGCACGATCGCGAGCGCCGCGGCCACCATGTCGATGAAGGCGCGTTTCAACGGCTCCGCGTCGGCGCCCAAGTCGCGGCCGAAGAACGAGATCGCCGCGAGATCGAGCGTCAGTTGCTTGATCTGAGGATAGAACCGCATCTCGCCGGGTCGCGCCGCCCAGGCGGCGACGCCCCTGGCGATTCCGGCGTTGAGCCCCTCCAGGTAGGATTTCAGCGCCTCCGCCTTGAACGCCGCCGACAGCGCCTTGCGGTGCAGCCGGTGCTCGTCGAAATCGAGCAGCATCAAGCCGCGCGGAAACAGCCGGTCGAGGAACGGCGCCCAGCCCTGTCCCGACGAGAACAGCTTGTGTCGGTCGAACATCACGAATTCGTTGGCCTCGGGGCCGAGCAGGGTGACGAAGCGCAGGCCGAAGGCGCGATGGCGCACCACCGGGCCGTAGTTCGCCGCCAGCCGCTCGACCTCGCCCTTGGGGTCGGCGAGCAGCCGCAGCGTATTGCCGATCAGCGGCCAGCCGTCTTCGCCGGGAATATGCCGGAGATCGCGGGCGGAGGGTTCGGCAGTCGAACGGGATCCTTCGGCGTGCGCCGTCAAGCTCATCGTCGCGTCTCCTGCCCCCAAAGCGCAGGGTAGCGGCGTACGATCGGTCTGGCAACAAGCCTCAGGCGACCGAACGCGCGACGCTGCGCGACTCGAGGCGGCGCACCACCTCGGCGGCGATCTCGGCGCTGGAATCGATCGGCGCGTAGCGGAAGCTCTCGATCCGCCCCGCCCATCGCCGCACCGCGCCGCGCCTGACCAGCGCGTCGATGGAGACGCCGAGCTTGCGCGAGCCGCCGCCGGAGGGCTCGAACACATGCACCGGCGCGCCGGTCGCGGTCGCTTCGCCGACCATGTTGGCGCTGTCGCCGGTCGCCAGCAGCGCGTCGGCGAGCGCCAGCATGGTGGGATAAGGATTGTCGCCCTCGCCGTCCCAGAAGAACCCGTCGCCGACCTCGGCGCGCGCGGCGGCGGCGAGTTTTGACGGCGTGCGGCGCGACGGCGTGACCATCAGCGCAAAGCCCTGCGCGCGGATGGCGCGCAACGCCGCGGCGAGCCGCGCCACGTCGTCGTCGGTGAAATGCTGCGAGCCGCTCGAGCCCCCGAGCGCAACGGCGCAGCGCGGCCCGGGCAGCCGGGCGACGCGCGGATCGGGCGCGGCCCGCGCCGCGGCGAGGCGGGCGGGCGAGAACGGATGCGGCGAGGTCAGCGTGGAGAACACGTTGCCGCCGCGCAGCCCGTCGTGTTCGGGCGCCCAGATCAGGTCGAACTCGCTGCGTCCCCAGCGCGGGTCCTGCATGAAGGCGGCGAACACCTGGGGATGCGCCCGCTTCCAGGCGCGCATGTAGGGCACCGTCATGCGCCCGCTGGAGATCACCAGATCCGGCGGCGGCCCGCGCAGGATATCGAGATCGAGCGGATCGACCGGCCCCCAAGGCGCGAGGCGGCTGTACAGGTAGCGCGGCGCGACGCGGCGCAACTCATAGCCCGCCCCGAGCGCCTCGACGACGCCCAGCGCGTTGATCTCGTTTCCGATCCGGCCGGAGCCGATGACAAGTGCGCGCAAAGTCAGCGCCAGGCGCCCGATTGCCGCGCCAGCCATTGCGCGAAGCTTTGCGCCAGCAGATCCTGGCGTATCCGCGCGGCGTAGCCGCCGACGTCAGGTAAAGAGACGGTCGTCTGGATCGAAGACGTGATCGGAATTTCGTGGCCGTCGACCCAGCCGACGCCCTCGATCGTGTCCACCGCCCCGTTGTTGTTGCTCGTTCCATTGCTGCCGGGCGAGCCGTAGGTCACGCTCTCGACGCGCGCCCGCACGCTGCGCCCGGGGCCGAGGTATTTCTGCAGGTAGCCGGGCAGCGCGTCGGCGAGAAAGTCGGCGTCGGTGTTGTCGCCGGAACGCCGCAGCGGCGACACGTCCACCAGGACGCCACCGGGCGGTGCATTTCGTTCGTGGCGTTTGGCGGCGAGCGCTCCGGAAGGGAGCGCGGCCACAAGGAGGGCGAGAGCGGCTCGACGGCTGATAACGGTCACGGATGGCCCCTATTTGAATTCGACTTTGAGGATCTCATAGCTCTTGCCGCCGCCGGGCGTATTGACCTCGACCGTGTCGCCGGCGCGCTTGCCGATCATCGCGCGTCCCGTGGGCGAACTCACCGACATGCGGCCGGCCTTCACGTCCGCCTCGGTCTCGCCGACGATCTGGAACGTCTTCTCCGCCTCGGTGTCCTCGTCGACGACGGTGACGGTGGCGCCGAACTTGACGGTCGCGCCGGAAAGCTTGGAGACGTCGATCACCTCGGCGCGCTGCAGCAGATCCTCCAATTCGACGATGCGGCCCTCGTTATGGGACTGCGCCTCCTTGGCGGAGTGGTATTCGGCGTTCTCCGACAGGTCGCCGTGCGCGCGCGCCTCGGCGATAGCCTGCACGATTCGCGGCCGCTCGACCTGCTGGCGGTGCATGAACTCCGCCTCCAGGGCGCGATGACCGGCGACAGTGACAGGAAACCGCTCCATATTCCGGGTCCCACTCGAGAGTTCAAAAAGCTTCGTCCGGCGCGCGGGATCGCGGGCCGGCCGTTAGGCGAAGTAATCTTGCAGCGCCCGGACTTCAAGATCCCCTGAAGCGCAGGCCTTGACTCCCTCCACCGCCGCGATTGCCCCGGCCAGAGTGGTGTAATAAGGGGTCTTTTGCAATAGGGCGGCCCGCCGCAGCGGCTTGGAGTCGTTCAGCGAGGTGGCGCCCTCGGTGGTGTTGAACATCAGCTGCACGCCGCCGTTGCGCACCGCGTCGGCCGCGTGCGGCCGCCCCTCCGACACCTTGTTGACCTTGGTCGAGGCGACGCCGTGGGCGGCGAGGTACCTCTGCGTGCCGCCGGTGGCGAGGATCTTGAAGCCCATGGCGGCGAGCGCTTTCAGCGGCTCGACGACGCCCGGCTTGTCGCCCTCGCGCAGCGAGACGAACACGGTCCCGCTGAGCGGCAGGCTGGCGCCGGCGCCGATCTGCGCCTTGGCGAAGGCGCGTCCGAAATCGCCGGCTAGCCCCATGACCTCGCCGGTCGAGCGCATCTCCGGCCCGAGCACGGTGTCGACGCCGGGGAAGCGCGCGAACGGGAACACCGCCTCCTTGACGCCGATGTGTTTCAGCGGCGTCTTCTCGAGGCCGAACGAGGCGAGCGATTCGCCCGCCATCACGCGGCTGGCGATCTTGGCGATCGGCTTGCCGATCACCTTGGCGACGAACGGCACCGTGCGCGAGGCGCGCGGGTTGACCTCCAGCACGTAGATCTGACCGTCCTTCAGCGCGTATTGCACGTTCATCAGCCCGCCGACGTCGAGCGCCAGCGCCAGCTTGGCGGTCTCGGCTTCGAGCTTGGCGATGGTCTCGGGCGACAGCGAGCGGGCCGGGAGCGAGCAGGCCGAATCGCCGGAATGGATGCCGGCCTCCTCGATATGCTCCATGACGCCGCAGACGAAAACCGTCTTGCCGTCGCACAGCGCGTCGACGTCGATCTCGACCGCGTCGGAGAGATAGCGGTCGAACAGCAGCGGGTTCTTGCCGAGCACGGTGTTGATCTGCCCGGTCTTGTCGTTGGGATAGCGCGCCTTCACGTCGGCGGGGACGAGGCTCGGCAGCACGCCGAGCAGATAATCGTCGAACTGCGATTCGTCGTGGATGATCGCCATCGCCCGGCCGCCGAGCACGTAGGACGGACGCACCACCAGCGGCAGGCCGAGATCGGCCGCCACCAGCCGCGACTGCTCGACGGAATAGGCGATGCCGTTCTTCGGCTGCTTGAGCTGCAACTTGTCGAGCAGGCGCTTGAAGCGGTCGCGGTCCTCGGCGAGGTCGATGTGATCGACGGAGGTGCCCAGGATCAGCGCGCCCGAGGCCTCGATGGCGTGCGCGAGCTTCAGCGGCGTCTGGCCGCCGAACTGGACGATGACGCCGACCAGTGTCCCGTTCTCGCGCTCCTTGTCGAGGATGGCGAGCACGTCCTCGGCGGTCAGCGGCTCGAAATACAGCCGGTCGGAGGTGTCGTAGTCGGTCGACACCGTCTCGGGGTTGCAGTTGATCATGATGGTTTCGAACCCGGCCTCGCTCAGCGCGAAACAGGCGTGGCAGCAACAATAGTCGAACTCAATGCCCTGGCCGATGCGGTTCGGGCCGCCGCCGAGGATGACGATCTTCTTTTTGTCCGACGGCGCGGCCTCGCATTCCGGCGCTTCGCCGAACGGGGTCTCGTAGGTCGAATACATGTAGGCGGTCGGCGAGGCGAACTCGGCGGCGCAGGTGTCGATGCGCTTGAAGACCGGGCGCACGGCCAGCGCCTCGCGCGCCTCGCGCACCTCCGACTCTTCCTTTCGGGTCAGCGCGGCGAGGCGGGCGTCGGAGAACCCCGCCGCCTTCAGCGCACGGAAGTTGCCGGCGTCGCCGGGCAGGCCGTCCCGCCGCACCTTCGCCTCCAGCGCGATGATGTCGGCCAGCCGGTGGAGGAACCACGGGTCGATCTTGGTGACCTCGTGCGCTTCCGTCACGCTCATGCCGAGCCGCAGCGCCTGCGCCACCTTGAGCAGCCGGTCCGGCGTCGGCGTGCCGATGGCGGCGCGTAGCGCGTTGGCGTCGTCGCCTTTGCCGAGCCCCTCGATCTCCATCTCGTCGAGCCCGGTCAACCCCGTCTCCAGCGAGCGCAACGCCTTCTGCAACGATTCGGCGAAGGTGCGGCCGATCGCCATCGCCTCGCCGACCGACTTCATCGCGGTGGTCAGCACCGGCTCGGCGCCGGGGAACTTCTCGAACGCGAAGCGCGGGATCTTGGTGACGATGTAATCGATGGTCGGCTCGAACGAGGCCGGCGTCGCGCCCCCCGTGATGTCGTTGGCGATCTCGTCGAGCGTGTAGCCGACGGCGAGCTTGGCCGCGACTTTGGCGATCGGGAAGCCGGTCGCCTTCGACGCCAGCGCAGAGGAGCGCGACACGCGCGGGTTCATCTCGATCACGACCATGTGGCCGTTCTCGGGGTTGATCGCGAACTGCACGTTGGAGCCGCCGGTCTCGACGCCGATCTCGCGCAGCACGGCGATCGAGGCGTCGCGCATGATCTGGTATTCTTTATCGGTCAGCGTCAGCGCCGGGGCGATGGTGATCGAATCGCCGGTGTGGACGCCCATCGGGTCGATGTTCTCGATCGAGCAGATGATGATGCAATTGTCCGCCTTGTCGCGGACCACCTCCATCTCGAACTCCTTCCAGCCCAGCACGCTCTCCTCGACCAGTACTTCGCTGGTCGGCGAAGCGTCGATGCCGCGCTCGACGATGTCGATGAACTCGGTCTTGTTGTAGGCGATGCCGCCGCCGGTGCCCCCGAGCGTGAAGCTCGGGCGGATGATGGCGGGCAGGCCGATGTCGTCGAGCGCGCCGAGCGCGGCGGACAGCGTCTTGACGTGATGCGAGCGCGGGGTCGAAAGCCCGATCCTGGTCATCGCCTCGCGGAAGCGCTCGCGGTCCTCGGCCTTGTCGATGGCGTCCGCCGTGGCGCCGATCATCTCGACGCCGTACTCGTCGAGCACGCCCATCTTCTTCAGGCTGAGGGCGCAGTTGAGCGCGGTCTGGCCGCCCATGGTCGGCAGCAGCGCGAAGCCGCCGGGGATCGCATACCGCTCCTGGGCGATGATCTTGGCGACGACCTCGGGGGTGATCGGCTCGATATAGGTGCGGTCGGCCATGTCGGGATCGGTCATGATCGTGGCCGGATTGGAGTTGACCAGCACGATGCGGAACCCTTCCGCCTTCAGCGCCTTGACCGCCTGGGTGCCGGAATAATCGAACTCGCACGCCTGCCCGATGATGATCGGCCCCGCGCCGATGATGAGGATGGTGGAGATGTCGGCGCGCTTGGGCATAGGGTCCTCGGGAACGGCGCACAAAAAAAGGCCGCGTCCGCTTGGGGTCGCGTCCTTCCGGGATCGTGCGCCGGGGCTGGCTGGGGCGGGTGTCTAGACGAGATTCTCCGCGGGGGGAAGGGCGGGCGGCAGGAGCGTTTAGCGATGCGGGGATTTCAGGGGGTTAGGTGTGAAAAAGTGAGCCCGGGAGAAGAAATTCGGATGCTAGGTCTTGCGTTTGAGCGAGTCAGATTCTAGCTAGACTGTCTAGATAGGAGGCTTGGCAATGAACTGGGCGCTGCAGGACGCGAAGAACCGCTTCAGCGAAGTGGTCAAACGGGCGCGCTCCGAGGGGCCGCAGACGGTGACGCTGCGCGGGGCGCGCGCGGCGGTCGTGTTGTCGGCGGAAGATTACGACCGGTTGGCGGGCGGGGCGGGGTCGCTGGTCGATGCGCTGCTGGCCGGGCCGGAATGGGACGAGGAGTTCGCGGCTTCCGTCGCCGTGCGCGACCCGGAGCCGCTGCGGGACGCGGAGCTTTGACGTATCTGGTCGACACGAACGTCGTTTCCGAGGCGCGACGCGGGGCGGACCCGGCTTTGCACTGGCTTCGCTCGGTGGATCCGCACGAGGTTTGGCTCAGCGTGGTCACGCTGGCGGAGATTGCGCGTGGGATCGAACTGAAGCGGCGCAAGGAAGCGGCGGCTGCGGAGCATCTGGCACGGTGGCTGGAGCGGCTGCGGCGCGAGCACGCGGCGCGGATTCTGCCGATCGACGACGAGATCGCGCTGGAATGGGGGCGCCTGGCGGCGGAGCGGCCGAGAGGCGCGGCCGACGCGGCGATTGCGGCGACGGCGCGGGTGCGGGGGCTGACGCTGGTGACGCGCAATGTCAGGGATTTCGAGGACGCGGGCGTATCTTTGCTTGATCCGTGGGCGGTCTGATCGGCGGTCGGGTTTCGCGCGCGCTGCGAAGCTTGGCGGGGACGCGCTTGCCTTGGATTTCGAGGCCGTTGGCGATGAGGCCGGCGAGGGGGGCGAGATCGGCGGCGGGCGTCCCCACCAGGAAGAGAGTTTTAAGGTTTGTAAGGTTCGCGAGCGGCGAAAGGTCGGCGACGCGAGTTTGGCTGAGGTTGAGCCGCCTAAGGCGGGTCAGTTTGGCCAATGGCGAAACGTCGGCGACGAGAGTGTTCGCGAGGTAGAGATCAATGAGGGCGGTGTGGCCGGCCAGGGGCGCGACGTCGGCTATTTTCGTGTGCGTGAGTTTGAGCATCATGAGGTCGGTGAGGCTGGCCAAGGGGCCGGCGTCAGCGATTTTCGTGGCCGAGAGATCCAGCGTCATGAGGGCGGAGAGGCCGGCGAGTGGTGCGGCGTTGGCGATTTTCGTGGACGCGAGGTGTAGCGCCGTGAGTTCGGTGAGGCCAGCTAGGGGCGCGGCATCGGCGACTTGCGTGAGCGAGAGGTTGAGCGACTTAAGGGCAGTGAGGCCGGCAAGGGGTGTGGCATCCGCAATTTGCGTGCGCCAGAGGCTCAGATCTGCGAGGGCAGTTAGGCCAGCCAGTGGCTCGGTGTCCGCCAGGTTGGTTCCGGCGAAATTCAGCTCCAAGATATGCGGCCGCCAATGCACAGGCGGCGCGACGCCGCGCAGGATCAAATTGTGCGCCTCATGCTCCACATCCAGGGGAACCGCCGCCACCGTCTTCGGCGCAGGCGGCCCCGCAGCCAACGCCTGCAGCGCCGCGCGCACGTCTTCGGTCAGGTCGAAATCTTCCATCCCTAGCTGGGCGGCGCGGCGGATCGCCGCTGCGCGCAGCGCCAACCGGCGGCCTTCGGCGTCTTCGGGGGCGAGCAGGCCGGCGCGCTCGGCGGCCTCGATCTCGGCCAGCGACAGCATCAGATTCGTGACGCCGCCCGCCGACAGGCGCGCCGCCTTCTCGGCGAGATCGGGCGGGCCGGCGGACGGCGGGCTGCGCGCGTCGCCGGCGCGGACCAGGGCGAACAGCGCGTCGGCCTCCGGGTTCGCGATGGCGCCCTCGTTGCGGGCGCTGCGGATGATGATCTCGACCGATTCGCGCGACGGGAGCTGGCGGGCGAGCAGCTTGCCGGCGTCGTCGTCCCAGCCGGCGACGAGCGGGAAGCCGCGCAGCCACGGGGCGGCGAGGCGCAGCACGTCGATCAGGCCGTCGCGCAGGTCGCGGTCGAGCGGCGGGTCGGGCAGGCCGGCGCCGCGGCGGGAATCGTCGTCGGTGTTGGCCAGCCGGCCGAGCAGCAGGCAGGCGGCGTAGCCCTCGCCGAGATGGTCGGCGATCTCCTCCGGCGGCAGGGCGATGAAGGCGGCGAAGGCCGCAGCGTCGGGCGGAAGCTTCTTCCACGTCTCCATGTTGCCGTATTGGGCGGCGCGGGCGGCGGCGCGCTCGGCGAGATCCTTCGCGTGCTCGGCGACGGCGGTTTGCAACTGGCGGCGGTTGCGGTCTTGCGCCGCGGCGGCGTCGGAGGGCTCGCCGGCCTGGAAGGTGAGCTGGTCGCCGCGGCGGGTCCATTGCAGGCCGGGCAGCTTCGCCTCGGCGAAGACGCTGCCGGTCTTCTCGGCCTGGGCGCGATCGTAGGCCTCGCGGAACGCGGCGGCGGCCGTCGCGTCCTTCGGCGGCGCGCCGAAAAATGCGGCGATGAGCGGGTCGACGGTTTCGGGCAGGTACTTGCCCTGGCGCCAGTTGGCGACCGCGCGCGGCGAGGCGGAGCCGCCGAGCTTGGCGAGGTCGCCGGCGAGCCCGTCGTCGGTCCAGCGCTTCCGCTTGGCGGCAGGCGTCGGCGCCTGACCGAACGCCATCAGGCGGGTCAGCGTGGCGGCGAAGGCGTCGCGCGCCTGCCTCGGTGTGGCCTTGCGCATTGTTGCGGTTGCTGCGTTGCTTATGGCGGGTGTTCAGCTGCGGCGAAATTTCCGATCAATCCAGCGCGGTTCTCGATGGAGGAGGCCGCCATGCACGTGATCTGCTACCTGATTCTGTTCTTAGTTCACCTCGCCGGGGCGTGGCTAGCCCTCCTCGCCGGCGCCTTGCCGGAGGCGATCTGCGCCGCGCTCGCCGCTGTCGCTTACGCCGCGCTCGCCGCGACGGCCCGAAGGGAACCCGCCGGCTCCCGCCGAGTTAATGAATCGTGAAGATCAGCCGGCGGATTTGTGGCGAATGTCACAGGTTTCGGCTAGATACACATGTTAGGCGTCGCGTTGCGGAGGCTCCCGGCGACGGGAGGCGGATATAACAAGGGGCGGGTCATGACGCTTTGGTCTCGCGGACTTGCCGCCGCTGCGCTGGCTGGCCTGCTCGCCGGAGGCGTCGCGCTGGCGCGCGGGCCCGACATGAACCTGCCAATCTTCGGCGCCGCCGCGCCCGCCTCGGGCGGCGATAGCTATACCCCGTATCGCAACTCCTTCGCGCCGCCGGAGCAGCCGGAATGGCGGGTGCGCTCCTATGACGACCGCTCCTATGACGACGAGCCGCGCCACAAGGCGAAACGCCCGAGCGGCGGATCGCCTTCGTTCGGCTACGGCAAGCCGGTGTGCGTGCGGCTGTGCGACGGATCGTTCTTCCCCGCCGCGTCGGTCACCGGCGGCGACGCCGCCTGCGCGTCGCAGTGCCCGGACGCGCCGACCGCGCTCTACACCATGCCGACCGACCGCATCGAGGACGCCGTCTCCTCGACCGGCAAGCCCTATTCCGCGCTGCCCGTCGCCAGGCGCTTCGAAACCAGCTTCGAGAATACCTGCACGTGCCATCGCGACACGGTCGCCTCGCGCGCCAAGGAGCTGCTGCACGACCCGACGCTGCGCAAAGGCGACGTGGTGATGACCGCGGAAGGCTTCCGGGTCTACGAGGGCGACGGCTACCGCCCGACGGGGCCGCAGGATTTCGTCGCGTTGACGCGCGCCCACGTGCCGAAGGAGGAGCGCGCGGCGCTGCTGGCGATGGAGCGCGCCAACTCCGGCTCGCCGGCGCCGGCCCAGCCGAGCCTCGTCGCCGCCCGGCCCAAGGGCAACGTGACGGTCGACGACGGCGCCACTACGGCCGCGCGGTAGCCATTCGAATTTACGCCCCCCGCGCCCCTCTGGGCGAGACAGCGCCGCGCCGCCGCGACGGCGCCCGCGCGTCGCGCGACGGCTTTGGCAAGCAGCGGTTCACCAGGCGCTTAAGAGCTTCGAGTATTTCCTCGGGGTCTGCGGTAAATCAACGCCAGGAAATTTCGCCGGGCCAGTCTTAACGCCCGCAATTCGAGGGCAAGACATGGACATCGAGGACGCCAAGGCTCCCGTTCCCGCCGCGCCGGTCCCCGTTGCGACCCAGCCGCCGACGCCGCACAAGGCGGAGCCCGCTCCGGCCAAGTCGCTGACGCCGCGCAAGGCGGATACGCCGCGCAAGCTGGATACGCAGCGCAAGGTGGATAAGTCGCGCCATGTCGCCTCGCACGAGCCCGACGCCATACGCCGCGCCTTCGAGACCGGCGACTATCCCTATACGACCAAGGTCGGCGAGAAGGACTATCTGGAGCGGGTCAAGCCATTGCAGGCGGAGCTGGTCAAGGCGCAGAACTGGGTCAAGGATTCGGGCGAGAAGATCCTGGTGCTGTTCGAGGGCCGCGACGCTGCCGGCAAGGGCGGCACCATCAAGCGCTTCATGGAGCATCTCAATCCGCGCGGCGCGCGCATCGTCGCGCTCGAGAAGCCGACCGAGCGCGAGCGCACGCAATGGTATTTCCAGCGCTATCTGTCGAACCTGCCCTCGGGCGGCGAGATCGTGTTCTTCGACCGCTCCTGGTACAACCGCGCCGGCGTCGAGCGCGTCATGGGCTTCTGCAACGCCAACGAATATCTCGAATTCATGCGCCAGTGCCCGGAGCTCGAGCGCATGATCGTGCGCTCGAAGATCCGGCTGTTCAAATATTGGTTCTCGGTGACGCGCGAGGAGCAGCGCCGCCGCTTCAACGCGCGCGAGCACGACCCGCTGAAGCAGTGGAAGCTGTCGCCGATCGACAAGGCCTCGCTCGACAAGTGGGAGGACTACACCGAGGCGAAGGAGGCGATGTTCTTCTACACCGACACCGCCGACGCGCCGTGGACGATCATCAAATCCGACGACAAGAAGCGCGCCCGGCTCAACTGCCTGCAGCATTTCCTCAGCGAGATCCCTTATCCCAACAAGGACCATCATCTCATCGCCGGCCCGGACCCGCTGATCGTCAATTCCTCGCGGCTGGTGATCGGCCGGCGCGAGGACATTCTGGAATCGACGACGCATCCAGAGAAGCGGCGGTCGCGCTGAAGCCAACGGAAAAACTCCCGAACGTCCGGCGAGACTCCCGATTTGCGTTACGTCAAAGTGAGGCGGAAACCTTCCGTGTCACGTCCTCCCCGCGTGGATTGAGCGCTGAGCCGGCCTGTCCGGCAGGGGGGATCGATGGCGTTTCGAGCGGCCGCTGCGGCATGTCTGGCGCTGGCGATCGGCGCCGGCGCGGTGCAGGCCGAAAGCCCGGAGCCGCCCGATCCCGCCTATCGCGGCCTGCGCTACCTCGACGATTTCTGCAAGGCCGACGCCAAGGCGGCGCCCGATCCGTTCGCCCCGCTGAAATGCGCGCCGCTCGGCGACGGCCCGCTCGGGCGCTCCTATCTGACCCTCGGCGGCGAGGCGCGCGAGCGGTTCGAGACCTACGGCCACATCAACTTCGGCCTCAGCAAGGCGCCGGCGGTCGACCATTACCTGCTGCAACGCCTGCTGCTCAACGCCGACCTGCATGTGACCGACTATTTCCGCGCCTTCGCTCAGCTCGGCCACATGGAGCGGTTCGGCGAGCGCGGCGTCGCCTCGACCACCGACGTCGACCGCGGCGAGCTGATGCAGGCTTTCGTCGATCTCAAGGCGCCGGGGCCGTTTGGCGACCGGCCTACGTTGCGCATCGGCCGCGAGGAGCTGCTGTTTGGCTGGCAGCGGCTGATCGCCGTGCGCGAAGGCCCGAACGTGCGCCGCGCGTTCGACGGCGTGCGCTTCACTGACACGGTTGGCGCCATCGCGTTCGACGCCTTCGCCGTGCGTCCGGTGGTCGACAACGAAGGAACGTTCGACGATGTCGCCAACCCCGCGCAATGGCTCAGCGGCGTCTATCTGAGCGCGCCGGTCCCCGGGCTCGCCGCGTTGAAGAGCGATCTCTACTGGCTCGGCTACGAGCGCGACGGGGCGAAATTCCGCGGGTTGACGGGCGACGAGAAGCGCCAGACCTTTGGCGCGCGGCTTTTCGGCGACGCCAACGGGTTTGATTGGAACTTCGAAGGCGATTGCCAGCTCGGGACGTTCCGCAACCTCGACATCCGCGCCTACTGGCTCGCGGCCTCGACCGGCTACAGGTTCGAGAGCGTTCCCTGGACGCCGCGCCTGGGCCTGCAGGCCAATGACGCGAGCGGCGACCGCGGCGGCTCGACGCTCGGCACGTTCAACGCGCTGTACCCGCGGCTGCCCTATTTCGCCGAGATCGCGTTGCTGGTCCCCTCCAACATCAGGGATGTCAGGGAGACGCTGACGTTCAATCCGATCAACAGCGTGCAGGTCGTGCTCGGCTACGACATGCTGTGGCGGGACTCGACGAAGGACGGGCTCTACGGCAGCGGCGAGAGCCTGTTCGCGGGCACGAGCGCGAGCAATGTCACGGGCGCGCGCATCGGCCAGGAGTCGTCGCTCGATGTGCGCTGGCGCGTCGACCAGCATTTGAGCCTCGGCGCGATCGCCGCGGCGCTGCAGGCCGGCCCTGCGCTGACCGAAGCGGGCGGCAAGGACGTTAAGTTCGGCGTGCTGTACGCCAAGTACAAGTTCTAGTTCAGCCAGAACTCGCCGTCGACGGCGCGGAACTCCGCCGGCTTGATCAGCCCGCAATGGCTGACGACGACGGAATGCAGCACGCCCTCGAGCTCGCGCGTCCAGAAGTCGAGGAACTTTCGCAACTCCGGGAAATGCGGCGAGAGATCGTGCGTCTGCCAGAGATAGGATTGCAGCAGCGAGGGGTGGTCGGGCATGTGATAGAGGATGTTGGCGGTGGTGAGCCCGAAACCCTGCCACTGCCGGCGGAAGTCGTCAGAGACTTTCATGGCTGGCCTTTCGTTGTCGCAACATGCAACGGCGAGGGTGCCACGGCCGTTCCCGAGCGCTAGTGTAAAAAGGCAACATAGCGCTGACTTTTCAGTCTGTTGGCGCTCACGCGGGGAGAGTGCTGCTGTTGCGCCGCCGCGGACCCTGTCGCCAAACGGAAGCGGGGATCCCGGCGCCTGCGTGCAGAACGGCCAGAATCGCTTCGACAACTCCGTCCAGGCTCTCGTAGATGTCTTGGTTGTTGAAGCCGAGGACTTGGCAGCCGAGTTGGCGTAGATGCGCGTCGCTCTTGAGTTCTTACGGCGTCGAGCGCGTCGCGCGCAAGTCAAGCGCCCCCCGTGTGCGGGTGAGGGGCCGTTCAGCTTTGGCGTGCTATGAAGCGCTCCTCCCCCGCGGAGCCCGCCCACTTGCTCGACCTTCTCGTCACCCTGTTCACCGGCCAGCTCAGCGCCAACCTGCGCGGCTTCGCGCGCAAGGCCGCGTTCGCCGCCGTCGTCTTCGTCTTCGCCCTGATCGCGCTGTCCGCCGGCGCGGCCGCGCTGTTCCTCGCGCTCGACGCCGCGGTTGGCGCGCTGAAGGCCGCGCTCATCGTCGCCGCCGCGGCGGCCGTGCTGGCGGCGCTCGCCTCGATCCCGCTGTGGCGCCGGCCCGAGCCGCCGCCCTCCGCCACCGCGACCCTCGTGCAGCTTGCGCTCGCCGTCGGCCTGGGGCTTCTGGCCGCGCGCAAGGACAAGCCGGACGCGCCGCCGCGCGCTTGACTCTGCAGGAGCGGCTGTCACTATCCTTGACCGATCGGTCAATTTCGCGCGGGAGGGGCCTTCAGGTCCCGGCGCGGAACACGAAGGAGAGTTCTGCATGGGCCTGTCCACCGTCGCCAAATACGGCGCGAGTCTGCTTGTAGGCGTGTTCGCCTGCGCTGCGGCTTACGCCGACACGGTCAAGCCGGCCGTGATCTACGACCTCGGCGGCAAGTTCGACAAATCCTTCAACGAAGGCGTGTTCAACGGCGCCACCAAATTCGAGAAAGACACCGGAATCAAGTTCCGCGACCTCGAGATCCAGAACGACGCGCAGCGCGAGCAGGTGTTGCGCAAGTTCGCCAAGGACGGCTTCAGCCCGATCCTGATGCCGGGCTTCGCCTGGGCGACGGCGCTGGGCAAGATCGCCGACGAATACCCCAAGACCAAGTTCGCCATCATCGACATGGTGGTCGACAAGCCCAACGTGCAATCGATGGTGTTCAAGGCCGAGCAGAGCTCGTTCCTGGTCGGCGTGATCGCGGCCAAGACGACCAAGACCGGGAAGGTCGGCTTCGTCGGCGGCATGGACATTCCGCTGATCCAGGCGTTCGCCTGCGGCTACGCCCAGGGCGTCAAGCACGCCGACGAGAAGATGAGCGTGCTCGCCAATATGACCGGCACCACGCCGGCGGCGTGGAACGATCCGGTGAAGGGCGGCGAACTCGCCAAGGCGCAGATCGCGCAAGGCGCCGACATCGTCTACGCCGCCGCCGGCTCGACCGGGCAGGGCGTGTTGAAGGCCGCCGCCGACGCCGGCAAGTTCGGCATCGGCGTCGATTCCGACCAGGACGACATGTTCCCCGGCAAGATCCTCACCTCGGCGCTCAAGCGCGTCGACCTCGCCACCTACGATTCGTTCAAGGCGGCCAAGGACGGGACATGGAAGGCGGGCGTCAAGGTGTTCGACCTCGCCAACAACGGCGTCGGCTTCGCCGAGGACCAGTGGAACAAGGCTATCCTGACCGACGAGGCGAAGCAGGCCGCCGAGGCCGCCAAGGCCGATATCGTCGCCGGCAAGATCACCGTGCACGACTATATGTCGGACAACAAGTGCCCGATGTGAGGCCGGCCGCCTAGCGTCCGTCCGCCGTCACGGCCGGGCTTGTCCCGGCCGCCCACGTCCTGACGCGGCGCAAGGTTTGCAAGGGTGAATCTCGCATCGGCGCGGACGCCCGGGACAAGACCGGGCGTGACGCGGCGAGCGAGGCGTTGCGGGGCATGTCAGGCGGGGGCGAGTGTTGACCAGTGTCTCGGGCGCGCCGCCCGCCATCGAACTGATCGGCGTAGACAAGAGTTTCGGCGCGGTCCACGCCAACAAGAACGTAAATTTGCGCGTCGAGCGCGGCGTCATTCACGGCATCGTCGGCGAGAACGGGGCCGGCAAGTCGACGCTGATGTCGATCCTGTACGGCTTCTACGAGGCCGACGCGGGCGAGATCCGCGTCAACGGCGAGACCGTGCGCATCCGCTCCTCGAAGGAGGCGATCAGCCACGGCATCGGCATGGTGCATCAGCATTTCATGCTGGTGCCGACGCTGAGCGTGCTGGAGAACGTGATGCTCGGCGCCGAGGGCGGCGCGCTGCTGTCGCGCGGGGCGAAGGTCGTGCGCGCCGAACTCAAGCGGCTGGCGCAGCAATATGCGCTGGAGGTCGACCCGCAAGCCATCGTCGGCGAGCTCTCGGTCGGGTTGCAGCAACGCGTCGAGATCCTGAAGGCGCTGGTGCGCGGGGCGGAGATCCTCGTGCTCGACGAGCCGACCGCAGTGCTGACGCCGTCCGACGCCGATCAGTTGTTCGCGATGCTGCGGGTGTTGAAGGCGCAGAACAAGACCATCGTCTTCATCACCCACAAGCTGCGCGAGATCATGTCGTTGACCGACCGTGTCTCGGTCATGCGGCGCGGCGAGATGGTCGCCACCTTCGAGACCGCGCAGACCTCGCCGCCGGAGCTTGCCGACGCGATGGTCGGGCGCAAGGTGATCCTCAAGGTGGACAAGGGCGAGGCGCATCCCGGCGCGATCGTGCTGGAGGCGCGGGGCTTGAGCGTTAAGGACGACCGCGGCGTGGTCCGGCTCGAGGACGTGTCGTTCCAGTTGCGCGCGGGCGAGATTCTCGGCGTCGCCGGGGTCGCCGGCAACGGGCAGTCGGAGCTGCTGGAGGCGCTGGCGGGCATCCGGCCGCTGGCGGGGGGCGAAATCCTGCTCAACGGCGAGGCGCTGCCGGCCTCCGAGCGCGATCCGAAAGCGATGCGCCGCCACAGCGTCGGCCACGTGCCGGAGGATCGCCACCGCGTCGGCCTGATCATGCCGTTCGAGGCCTGCGAGAGCGCGATGCTCGGCTTCCACGACGAGAAGGTTTACGGCGCCGGCGCGCTGTTCGACCGCAGCGCGATCATCGCGGACGAGGCGCGCAAGATGGAGGCGTTCGACATCCGCCCGCGCGCGCCGCTGTTGAAGACGGCGAACTTCTCCGGCGGCAACCAGCAGAAGATCGTGCTGGCGCGCGAGATAGAACGAAACCCCGCCGTGATCCTGGTCGGGCAGCCGACGCGCGGGGTCGACATCGGCGCGATCGAGTTCATCCACAAACGCATCGTCGCGCTGCGCGACGCCGGCAAGGCGGTGCTGCTGGTGTCGGTCGAGCTGGACGAGATCTTCGCGCTCGCCGACCGCATCCTGGTGCTGTGCGGCGGCCGCGTCACCGGCGAGCGGCGGCCGGAGGAGACCGACGCAAAGGACCTCGGATTGTTGATGGCCGGCGTCAGCGAGCGCGCGGCATGAGCGTTTTTTTGACCCAGATTGAAGCGGACGGCCTCTTAGCGATGGAAAAGCATCGTGTAAATGAAGAGCGCGTTTCGTTGCCCGACCAGGGAGGGGGAGTGATAGTCCCCCTTGTTTCCATTGATGGCACTGAGTCGTTTTTCTTGGATGTGAGTCGTGGGCGCATTAATCTGTCAAAGGGGAAGGTACAAAACCGCGCTCGTGGTATTGTCGTACTAGCGCGCGTTGACTTCGGCGGCGCTCCGCATCGGAATCCCGACGACGTGGAGGTCCCGTGTCCACACCTTCACGTATATCGCGAAGGGTTTGGAGATCGGTGGGCGATCCCCGCTCCTCCGGAGGCATTTTCGAATCCGTCCGATCATTGGCAAACGCTCTTTGATTTTATGAAATATTGTAACGTAACTCAAGCGCCAAACTTTGTGAAAGGTCTATTTACGTGAATGAGATTGACACGCTTGTTGATGGTTACTGGCGCTGGCTCCGCGACAAGACGGTTGTTAGGCAGATAAATGGTTGGACCGAGATTACCACTCCTTATCTCGATCGGCACAACGATTATATTCAAATATATGCTCGAAAGGGCGAGAATGGCTTCGTCATCACTGATGACGGGTACACTCTTCTGGATCTCGAGCAAGCTGGATGTAGTTTGGAGAGTCGAAAACGCCAGGAGATTTTGAAGACTATCCTCAATGGATTCGGAGTTTGCACAAGATCTGGTGCTATTGAAGTTCATGCCACAGCCGAAAATTTTGCAATGCGTAAACACAATCTCATTCAGGCAATAATATCCGTACATGATATGTTCGTGCTTGCTTCTCCAACGATTGAAGCAATATTTTTCGATGATGTTTCGGATTGGCTCGAATCGATTGAAGTGCGTTTTATTCCTCGTGTGAAATTTACGGGAAGAAGCGGATTTGATCACATGTTTGACTTCGTTATTCCGAGATCGCGCGACGCCTCCGAGCGAATTATTAGAGCAATTAATAATCCAAACCGAACTACGGCTCTAACCTTCATTACCGCCTGGGAAGACACACGTCCGAGTAGACCGGACAACGCAATGCCCTTTGCTTTCCTCAACGATAATGAAAAGATCGTCGGTGGAAACGTATTTGATGCATTTAGAAATTACAATATCACTCCAATCGTTTGGAGTAATCGTGATCAATTTCGTGATCAGCTTGTTGCGTAGGGGGACGCCGCCATGAGCTCCCCCCTCCGCCCGCTGCCCGTCTGGGCCGACGTCGCGCTGATCCCGCTGCTCAATGTCGCCGCGGCGTTCTTCATTTCCGGCCTCGTCGTGCTCGCCATCGGCGAGAGCCCGCTGGAGGCGACGCAGATCCTGATCGGCGGCGCGCTCGGCGATCTCGAAGGGCTCGGCTTCACGCTGTATTACGCCACCAGCTTCATCTTCACCGGGTTGGCGGTGGCGCTCTGCTTCCACGCCGGGCTGTTCAACATCGGCGTCGAGGGCCAGGCCTATATTGGCGGCCTCGGCGCGGCGCTGGTCGGGCTCTATCTGCCGCTGCCGGGCTACAGCCTCGTCCTCGTCGCCATTCTCGCCGCGGCGCTGTTCGGCGCGGCCTTCGCCGCCATACCCGGCTATCTGCAGGCCAAGCGCGACAGCCACATCGTCATCACCACGATCATGTTCAACTACATCGCCTCGGCGCTGATGGGCTATCTGCTCGTCAATAAGCTGCGCAACATGGCGCAGATGAACGCCGAGACGGCGACGTTCCCGCATGGCGGCATGGTCCCGCAACTGTGGGAAGTGCTGAAGCCGCTCGGCGTCGATTGGCCGGTGACGCCGTTCAACCTGTCGTTCTTTCTCGCGCTCGCCTGCGCGCTCGCCGTCTGGGTGCTGATCTGGCGCACCCGGCTCGGCTACGAGATCCGCGCCGTCGGCGTCAATCCGACGGCGGCCGTCTATGGCGGCATCAGCCCGGCGCGCATCACCATCATCTCGACGCTGATGTCGGGGGCGCTGGCGGGCGGCCTCGCGGTCAACGTGATTCTGGGCGAGGAGCATCGGCTGGTGCTGGAGTTCACCGCCGGCTTCGGCTTCGTGGGCATCGCGGTGGCGCTGATGGGGCGCGCGCATCCCGTCGGCATCGTGCTGGCGGCGATCCTGTTCGGCGTGCTCTACCAGGGCGGGGCGGAGCTGGCGTTCGACAAGCCGAAGATCAGCCGTGACATGATCGTGGTCATTCAAGGGCTCGTCGTGCTGTTCGCCGGCGCGCTCGAGCACATGTTCCGCCGCCCCGTGGCGACGCTGCTGGCGCGCCGCATCCAGCATCCGCCGATCTGAAGGCGCCGCCGATGGAAGCCTTCGATTCGTTCGTCGTCATCTTCGCTTCCGGCATAAGGCTCGGCGTGCCGCTGATTCTCGCCTGTTTCGCCGGGCTGTGGTCGGAGCGCTCGGGCGTCGTCGACATCGGGCTGGAAGGCAAGATGCTGACGGGCGCCTTCGCGGCGGCCGTGTTCGCCACCGTCACCGGCGACGCCTGGATCGGATTGCTGGCGGGCGTCGTCGCGACGGTCGGCGTTTCGCTGATCCACGGCTACGCCTCGATCGACCAGCGCGCCAACCAGATCGTCTCCGGCACCGCGATCAACCTAGTCGCCGACGGCATGACGGCGCTGATCGGCAACGCGATCTGGAGCCAGGGCGGGCGCACGCCGCAATTGCCCGACGCGGCGTTGTTTCATCCCATCGCGCTGCCGCTGGTCGATCAGATCGGCGCGATTCCGGTGCTGGGCTCGATCTACCGCAACCTCATCTCCGGCCACGACGTCGTCACCTATTTCGCCTTCGCGCTGGCGCCGCTGACCTATTGGGCGCTGTATTCGACCCGCTTCGGCCTCAGGCTGCGCGCGGTCGGCGAGAACCCGGCGGCGGTCGACACGGCGGGAATCTCGGTGCGCGCGCTGCGCTATCTGGCGGTGCTGATCTGCGGCGTGCTGGTCGGGCTCAGCGGCGTCTATCTGTCGCTGTCGCAGGCCGGCTATTTCCAGCCGCACATGAGCGCCGGCAAGGGGTTCATCGCGCTGGCGGCGCTGGTGTTCGCGAAATGGCGGCCGTGGCCGGCGCTGGCGACCTGCCTGCTGTTCGGCTTCCTCGACGCGGTGTCGATCCGCATGCAGGGCGCGGTGTTGCCGGGGATTGGCGAGGTGCCGGTGCAGGCGATCCAGGCGCTGCCGTATATTCTCACCGTCGTGCTGCTGGCCGGGTTCATCGGCAAGGCGACCCCGCCGAAAGCCTCGGGAGTGCCCTATGTCAAGGAACGTTGAGGCGCTGTTCACCGCGGCCAGGCAAGCCTACGACAACGCCTATGCGCCGTATTCGAAGTTCCCCGTCGGCGCTTCGGTGCTAACGCCGGAAGGCGAGATCTACTCCGGCTGCAATGTCGAGAACGCCGCCTATCCGCAGACGACCTGCGCCGAGGCGGGGGCCATCGCCGCGATGGCTCGGGCGGGACGGCGGCGCATCGCCGAGGTTTGCGTGGTCGGCGGCGGCGCGGGGTTGTGCACGCCGTGCGGCGGTTGCCGCCAGCGCATCCGCGAGTTCGCCGGCCCCGACGCGCCGATCCATGTCGCGGGCCCCGAGGGGGTGCGGGCGAGCTTCACGCTGGCCGCCTTGCTGCCGGAATCGTTCGGGCCGGAGAACCTGGGCTGAGGCGGCTTTAACCCGGCGGCAGCCTGCGGGTTCACGAACGGCTGACGAACGCAGGGTAAGCTTGCGCAGGAGGCCCTCGTGAAGACCCTGCTGCAACGGATGCGGGAACTCGCCGGCGCCGCCTCCCCACGACAGCAATCGGCGCCCGCTCCGGCCGGAGCGGCAATCGAGCGGCTGCGCCGCGTCTGGCCGATCGTCAACGCCGCCCAGGTGGTGTTGCCCCTCGTCGGCGCCATTCTCTGCCGATGGGCGGTCGATGCGCGCCTTATTTCCCACAGCGCGATGTGGCGCATCTATTTGCCGCTGATCGGTGTGGCGTTGGTATTCGCTATAGCCGGAGAGATCCTGGTGCGCCTGAACCTCGTCGAGAAGCGCAAGCCCGCGGCCCCGCTGATCGCGCAGGACGACATCCCGATCCTGCGCCCGCCGCCGCCGCTGCGGCAGGACGCACCGCAAACGGACGCCAGGGCGGCTCCCCATTCGGGCGGCGGCGAGATTCCGGCCAGTCGCCTCAATTCGCTGGGGCCGGCGACGTGGCGGCTGGAAGGGGACTATCGATGGCGCCGCCAGCAGGATGAAGCTTAGTCCCGCCGCCGCTCAGCGCGGACACGCCTCCGGCTGTCCGTTCAGCCCCTGCGTCATGCGCTCGAACTTCGCCGGAGCGCCCGCAGCCAGCGTGACGACGTAAACGCCGTCGAAGTCGTCGCGCCCCCACTCCGGAACCGCCGCGGGGACGCCGCCATGCGCCGCCAGCAGCTTGCGCGCGACCACGTCGATCAAGCTGTGCTCCCAGGCGACGAACACCAGCGCATGCGCAAGCGACGGCGCCTCCAGCGCCTTCTGCAACCCCGCGGTGTCGGCGAAGCCGATCTCGACGTTGACTGGCAGCCCCAGCGCAATCGCCGTCGGCTCGATCGTGGCGAGCGGGCGCAGGTAATCGTAGCTCACGCCCGCGTCCGCCTTCTCCGCCGTGGGATTGGGGGCGAAGATCGCGTCCGGCCGGCCGAACGCGCGCGCGAAGAAGCCCGGCAGCGCCAGCGCGCGATTGAGGCCGCGGCAGTCGAGCTGCCCGAGCCCCTTGGGCGGCTTCTCGCCGTGCCGGACGAACACGATCCGCTCCGGCGCGTCGGCGGCCCACGCGCCGACGGACGCGACGCAGGCGAACACGGCGAACAGACAAGACGACAGGCGCAAGCCGGATTCCTTTGGCTAGGCGCCCCACTTAAGCCGATGCGCCGCCCGGCGCAAACCGCACGAGGCGCCGCGATCAGGGCGTCGCGACCGGGGCCGCGCGCCGGATGCGCAGGCGCGCGAACTCGCGCGACAGCCGATCCACGCCGGCGAGCGCCGTCGCCTTGCGGTTTGCTATCGGACTTTCGACGAACTTCCACGACAGCGTCGCGCACGTCAGCGTCAGCGGCAGGCCGAGCGCGAGCAGCAGCCGCCAATCGGCGTTGCGGCCGAAGATGTTATAAAGGCAGACCAGTATCGGACAATGGAACAGATAAACGCCATAGGACACGTCGCCGAACGGCAGTTTCGGCAGGTTCAAAAGCCCGACGAAGACCGTGACATAGGCCAGCGGCAACGGCGCCAGAAACGCGAGGTTCTTGAAATACAGCGCGCAGTAGGCGGCGACGAGGCTGGCGAGCAGCAGGTCGTAGCGCAGCGGCGCTTTGTCCTTGAACATGTAGAGGCCGACGCCGAACAGGAACGACAGCGTCAACGCGAGCCGTGGCGCGGCCGGGCCGGTGTTGATCAGATCGCCGGCGACGGCCTTGTAGGTCATCAGCAAGCAAACCGACAGCGTGAGCGCGACGACAAGCGCCCGCCGCCGCGCCAACCCGGTGAGGCTCAGGACGATGAGCGCCAGATAGCATTGCAATTCATAAGGCAGCGTCCAAAGTTGCGTGTTGATCCGCATCCCGTCGAACACGCCCGGCAGCGTGAACTGGACGTCGCCGACGATGTTGAGGAAATAGACCCAGAACCGCGGCGAAGCGAAATAGTCGCCCAGCGGCAACGTGGTGAACGCGACGCCAATCACGACCGCACTGATGACGACCTCGACCGCCAGCGCGGGAACGATGCGCAGCGCGCGCAGCGCCACGAATTTGGCCAAGCTGTTGCGCGCGAAACTGCCGGCGACCAGAAACCCGGACAAGGCGAAGAACATCGGCAGCGCGCTGCGCTGGATCGGACCGAACCAGCCGGCGAAGATGAACCGGCCGGAGTCGGGATCGGGTATGCTGAGGCAATGCCAGAGGAATACGTAGAGCGCCAGCCCGACGCGCAAGTAGTCGAAACCGCTTCCCATCCCGCGCGATTGGCGCAGGACGTGTTCGATGCTGCGGGCTTGGCTCACGGCGCGTCCTGACCGAATGGAACGATTTTCACGTTCGGGCCAGTATTGCAAACAAGAGTAAATCAATCCTGGCGCGGCGCTACGGAAGGCGGGAGCCGCGGTCCGCTGACGAGGTCGACGAGCGCCTCGGCGAGGCGCCGCCAGCCCGCCTTTCGGCACGCAGCTATGCTCAGCGCCGGGCAGGGCGCCCGCGGCGCCGCGGCGAACGGCGCCGGCTCCCGCATCGAGGCGGGCTCTCTCACGTCACGGGCGCAAACGGTCGCGGCCATGGAGCCGGCGGCGGAGACGTCATAAAAGGGCGAGAACGCGTTCATGCTCGGAGTCTCGAAAAGTCGCTCGACCCGACGATATCTCCGACTGCTGACCACAGGGTTTTGCATTTGCCGACAATTTTCGTGAATCTTCCCCCCGCCTCGTCAGAATATCGCTAACGAGATAGACAGCGACATGCCGCAAACCCCGATTCGCATCCTGGGCGTCGATCCCGGCTTGAGCGCCACCGGCTGGGGCGTCATCGAGGCGTCCGGCTCGCGCCTGCTGTTCCGCGCCTGCGGCTGCATCGTCAGCAAAGCCGAGACGCCGATGGCCAAGCGGCTCGCCTTCATCCATCGCGAGCTCACCGACCTGATCGCCGAGCACGCGCCCGACGAGGGCGCGGTCGAGGAGACTTTCGTCAACCGCGACCCGCGCTCGGCGCTGAAACTCGGCCAGGCGCGCGGCGTCGCGCTGGCGGCGCTCGCGCTCGCCGGCTTGAATGTCGCCGAATACGCCGCCAATCTGGTCAAGAAGACCGTGGTCGGGGTCGGCCACGCCGAGAAACCGCAAGTGCAGATGATGGTGAAAATGCTGTTGCCGACCAGCCAAGCCAAGACCGCCGACGCCGCCGACGCGCTGGCGGTGGCGATCTGCCACGCCCAGCACCGCAGCGCCCGCCTCAGAGGCGCGGCGTGATCGGCAAGCTGAAAGGCCGCGTCGACAGCATCGGCGAGGACGAGACGATCATCGACGTCAACGGCGTCGGCTATGTCGTGGCGGCCTCCGCGCGCACCTTGCGCAGCCTGCCGGCGGTCGGAGAGGCGGTGGCGCTGCATATCGAGACGCAGGTGCGCGAGGATGCGATCCGCCTGTTCGGCTTTCTCACCACCGCCGAGCGCGACTGGTTCCGCCTGCTGCAAAGCGTGCAGGGCGTCGGCGCCAAGGTCGCGCTCGGCATCCTCGGGACTTTGCCTGGCGATGCGCTCGCCAGCGCGATCGCGCGCCAGGACAAGGCGACGATGGCGCGCGCCCCCGGCGTCGGCCCCAAGCTCGCCGCGCGGCTGGTGCTGGAGCTGAAGGACAAGGCGCCGGCGTTTGGCGCGGACGATTTCGGCGCGGCCGATCTTGCAGGCGTCCCGACCGGCCTGCCGAAACCCGCCGAGGACGCCGTGTTGGCGCTGACCGGCCTCGGCTACGCGCGCGTCCAGGCGACGGCGGCGGTGGCCAAGGCGATGAAGGCGATGGGCGCCGAGACGGCGACCGCGGCGCTGATTCGCGCCGGCCTGAAGGAGTTGGCGCAGTGAACGCGCCGCCGCGTCCGTTCTTCTGGCCGGCGACGGCGCTGACGCTGCTGTTTGCGGCGCTGGGGCCGGCGGTCGGCGGCGCGGTGTTCATCCCGCTCGCCATGCTGCTCGAAGCCGAGACGCAGGCGGCGGTGCATATCGGCTGGATCGCCGGGCTGATCGGCCACGCGTTCGCGCTGATCCCGGCCTATGTGCTGGGCCTGTTCCCGGCCGCCTTCACCGGCCTCGCCTACGCGCTCTACGACGCCTGGGCGCCGAAGAGCTTTCCGCGCGCACTCGGCGCCGCCGCGATCGGGGCCTTGTTCGCGCAATTGCTGTATCTCTGGCTGACGTGGGCGGGCGCAACCCTCAGCGCCTGGGCCGCGGCCGATCTCGGCGACGTCGTCTACGACTGGACGGCGGGCGAGTTCGACGCCTCGCTGCATCAGGCGCTGATCGTCAGCGGCGCGGCGTCGGGCTTTGCCTGCGCCGCCTGCGCCGGGTTCATCGGGCTTGCGATGCGATCCCGAGACCACGATCCGCGCCCGCGCCCGCCCGCGTGAAATCCAGGGGAAAGTCACGAGTCCGGCGCCATGACCGTAATTTGCCTTTTGTCTCGAAGCTCGGAGCAAACATACCAGCTGTCCCACTGGGAGAATTGCCGAAAGACTCTTTTGTAGCCGTTAGAGAGCATGATTTCGTCGATGGATGCGTCGTTTCTTGGGTTGTTTTCAACGCTTATCGTTTTGAATTTGTGCCTGAAGCTGTAGTTTGAAAGTATATCCAGCTCGCTTCCCTCAGTATCGATTGACATGTAGTCGATCGAAAGCGGCGCTTGATATTTATCGAGCAGATCATCCAACGATATGGTTTCCAGCTCGATCCGCCGGCCCCGGCTTCGCGTTGCGGCGAAATGATCCCCGTCTGAAGTACGGGCGATCCCACTCAACTCGGGATCGGAATCATTAGTTGTTATGAAGGTGACGACATCTCCCGTTTTTGACGACACGCAGTTTTTCTCAATGAAAGCTTTCCTATTGAGGGCCAATTCAGCCTGCCAGAGAGGGTTAGGTTCGGCCAGAATGCCTTTCCAGCCCAGTTTTGTCTCGAGTAGCCACGTATTGCTGTTCTTTACGCCGTTAGTGGCGCCGAACTCGACAAAGAAACCGTCAGTTCTTTCACCAAGTTCAAAACAAACCCAAAGATCCTGTAGTATTTGCGACCTCGATAGCTCTCTGCGCGACAGGCAGTAGCTCAGGAAGCGGATATCGTCATCCAGGATCAGTTGTTGCAGTTCGGGCCGATTGAGTCTCAAGGCATTGAAAAGAAGCCTTTGACCGGCCGTGTTCTTCGATATTTTTGCGCATGCGCGCGTAACGCTCGACAAAAGCAGCTTTTTTGCGACGTTCACGTTGACCCTCCGCCACAAAACCTCGAGGCAAGGCTAGCGAAGCGAGCTCGAAAATCAAGTCTCCCGATACAATTACTAACGTCCTTGAAGAAAAGCTCTCGGCGTGACAGGAGTTAGTCGACGCGATGTTTGCAAAGGCGCCGGGCCGCAATGCAAATAGGTAGACCTTCGCGCCACGATCCCGCTTTAAGCGAAAATGCCTGCTCCCGCTCAAGCGAACTTCAGCGCCGCCACCCCCGCCAAAATCAGCGCCGTCGCCCCGGCCCGCGCGGGCTTGAACGGCTCGCCGAGCGCCAGCACGCCGATCGCCGCCGCAAACAGCACCGAGCTTTCGCGCAGCGCCGCGACCGCGCCGATCTCCGCCTGGGTCATCGCCCACACCACCAGCGCATAGCCGAGGAAGGCGGCGAGGCCCCCCGCCGCCGCCCGCGCCGGCTCGCGCACGAACTCGGACAACGCCGCGCGGCCGCGCCAGGCCACCAGCAGCGGCGCGTAGAGCAGGGCGGTGATAAAATCCGCCCAGGCGTTGTAGGCGAAGGCGTGGGTCATCCCCGGCCCGCTGAGCCGCGCGCCCTCGCCGTCGATCACCGAATAGACCGCGATGACCACGGCGTTGAGCAGCGCGACGCGCACCGTCGCCGCGTCGATGCGCCCGTTCGCCAGCCCGCTCGCCCCCATGCTGACGACGCCCGCCACCAGCGCCAGCACGCCGCCGAGCGCCAGCGGATTCGGCCATTCCCCGAGCGTCGCGGCGGCGATGCCGGTGGCGACCAGCGGCGCGAAGCCGCGCATCAGGGGATAGGCGACCGAGAGATCGGCGGTGCGGTAGAGCCGCCCGACCAGCACGAAATAGACGATGTGGATCAGCGCGGAGGCGACGACGAACGGCCACGCGGCGTAAGCCGGCCACGGCGTCGCCGCGGCCACGCCGGCCGCGATGACGCCGCACCACAGGCAGACCCGCGCCGAGGTCATGAACTTGTCGCCGGCGCTCTTGACCAGCGAATTCCACGAGGCATGCATCAGCGCGGCGGTGAGCACCGCCGCCATCACGATTGCGGTCAAGCTTCCGCCCTGTCATCAAGCCGTCATCCGCCCGGTTACGTCAAAGCGCCGCGCTTGGCCAGCGCGAGCGACGCCGGCGCCCGCTTTTGAGGCGCCGGCGGCCGCTGGGCGCGGCTTGCGCGGCCCAGCGAAGCCCGGCATTCTCGGGGCGCATCACGGGGAAAGGGCGACATGAATCTGACGCCGCGCGAAAGAGACAAGCTGTTGGTCGCGATGGCGGCGATGGTGGCGCGCCGCCGGCTCGAGCGTGGCGTCAAGCTCAACCATCCGGAGGCGATGGCGCTGATCACCGATTTCGTCGTCGAAGGCGCGCGCGACGGCCGCTCGGTCGCCGAGCTGATGCAAGCCGGCGCGCATGTCGTGCGGGCCGATCAGGTGATGGACGGAATCGCCGCGATGATCCACGACATCCAGGTCGAGGCGACGTTTCCCGACGGCACCAAGTTGGTGACGGTCCACAACCCCATTCGCGGCGCCGACGACCAGTTGATCCCCGGCGAGACGCTGGCCGAGCCCGGCGAGATCGTTATGAACGAAGGCCGCGCGACGATCACGCTCGACGTCGCCAACAGCGGCGACCGGCCGATCCAGGTCGGCTCGCACTACCATTTCTTCGAGACCAACCCGGCCTTGGTGTTCGACCGGGCGGCGACGCGCGGCTACCGGCTGGACATACCGGCCGGCACCGCCACCCGCTTCGAGCCGGGCCAGACCCGCACCGTGCGGCTGGTTGAGATCGCGGGAAAACGCGAGGCGGTCGGGTTCCGCGGCGAGGTGATGGGGAAGGTGTAGCTTGTAAGGCGACTCCCTATGCCTTACCTTGCAGCTTGTAAGGAGAGGGAGCTTGACCATGTCGGCAAATGAAGTTCTCGACGAACTGGATTTCGGCGAATCGACTTTGACCAGCAAAGGCCAGATCACAATCCCCGCGGCGCTGCGACAGGCGTTCAATTTGGCCGCCGGTGACCGGCTGCATTTTGCTCGCGAGGCGGACGGGCGCATTGTTGTCGAGCCGCGCAAGCGGCGCAGCATCGTCGACTTCGCGCGCGCCAATCCGATCCGATTAGGGAAAGCGGGGGTCGATCTCGACCGGTTGATCGACGAGGCGGTCACTGAAGCCATGACCGACAAGCTGCGTCGAAGCCGGGGAACGTGACGGATGATCGGCCTCGACACGAACGTTCTGCTACGGTTGTTCGTCGAAGAGGACGATCCGCAACAGAGCGCGCGCGTGCGAGCTTTGATTGAACAAGCGGGAAGCGAGCAGCCCTGCCTGGTCAATGTCGTCGTCTTGGCGGAATTCGCATGGGCGCTCGGCAAATCGCTGCGGCGGCCGAAACAAGACGTCATCAAATATCTCGACGCCATGCTGCACTCGGACGACCTGCAGATCGAGCGCAGCGCGGCTGCGCGCGCAGCCCTGGCGGCCTATCGCGCAGGCAAGGCCGATTTCTCCGACTATCTGATCGCGGCCGTCAACGCCGAACTGGGTTGCGCGTCGACGGCGAGCTTCGACCGCGAGGCGTTAAAATCCAAGCCCTTCTCACCCGTTCCTTAAGAAGATCCGCCCATGACCCGCAACGCCCGCACCACGCTCCCCCGCGCCGCCTACGCCGACATGTTCGGCCCGACGACCGGCGACCGCGTCCGCCTCGCCGACACGGAACTGTTCATCGAGATCGAGCGCGACTTCACCACCTACGGCGAGGAGGTTAAGTTCGGCGGCGGCAAGGTGATCCGCGACGGCATGGGCCAAAGCCAGATCACCAACAAAGACGGCGCCGCCGACACCGTCATCACCAACGCCCTCATCCTCGACCACTGGGGCATCGTGAAGGCCGACGTCGCCATCGTCAACGGCCGCATCGCCGCCATCGGCAAGGCCGGCAATCCCGATATCCAACCGGGCGTCGACATTATCATCGGCCCCGGCACCGAGATCATCGCCGGCGAAGGCAAGATCCTGACCGCCGGCGGCTTCGACACCCACATCCACTTCATCTGCCCGCAGCAGATCGAGGAGGCGCTGATGTCCGGCGTCACCTCGATGCTAGGCGGCGGCACCGGCCCGGCGACCGGCACCTTCGCCACCACCTGCACGCCCGGCCCCTGGCACATCGCGCGCATGATCGAGGCCGCCGACGCCTTCCCGATGAACCTCGGCTTCGCCGGCAAGGGCAACGCCTCGCGCCCCGCCGCCTTGGTTGAACAGGTCGAAGCCGGCGCCTGTGCGCTCAAGCTGCACGAGGACTGGGGCACCACGCCGGCCGCGATCGACTGCTGTCTGTCTGTGGCTGACGATCACGACATTCAGGTGATGATCCACACCGACACGCTCAATGAGTCCGGCTTCGTCGAGGACACGATCAAGGCTTTCAAGGGCCGCACGATCCACGCCTTCCACACCGAGGGCGCCGGCGGCGGCCACGCGCCCGACATCATCCGCGTCGCCGAGTTGCCCAACGTGCTGCCGTCGTCAACCAACCCGACGCGGCCGTTCACCAAGAACACGCTCGACGAGCACCTCGACATGCTGATGGTCTGCCATCACCTGGACTCGTCGATCCCCGAGGATCTCGCCTTCGCCGAGAGCCGCATCCGCAAGGAGACCATCGCGGCCGAAGACATCCTGCACGACATCGGCGCGCTCTCCATGATGTCGAGCGACAGCCAAGCGATGGGCCGCGTCGGCGAGGTCATCATCCGCACCTGGCAGACCGCCGACAAGATGAAGCGCCAGCGTGGGCCGTTGCCCGGCGACGGCCGCTCCGACAACGTCAGGGCGAAACGCTACGTCGCCAAATACACCATCAACCCCGCCATCGCGCATGGCGTGTCGCGCTGGATCGGTTCGGTCGAGAAGGGCAAGCTCGCCGACTTGGTGCTGTGGACGCCAGCCTTCTTTGGCGTCAAGCCGGATCTCATCATCAAGGGCGGGGCCATCGCCGCCGCCGCGATGGGCGATCCGAACGCCAGCATCCCGACGCCGCAGCCGATCCATTACCGCCCGATGTTCGGCGCCTACGGCCGCGCCCGCACGCAGACCTCACTGACCTTCGTCTCCGCGGCGGCGGTCGCAGGCGGCCTCGCCGACAAGCTGCGGGTGTCAAAGCCGCTGGTCGCGGTCGAGAACTGCCGCAGCATTGGCAAGAAAAGCCTGATCCACAACGACGCGACGCCTGTGATCACGGTGGACCCGGAGACCTACGCCGTCACCGCCGACGGCCAGTTGCTCACCTGCGAGCCGGCTGACAGTCTCAGCATGGCGCAGCGCTATTTCCTGTTCTGACGCTCGCGACGCCTGGAGGCGCCAAGGCGCCTTCGCCCTACCGCGCCTCTTTGGCGATGAACTTCGCGAACCGCTCGGATTTCGACCCGCCCTCGAACAGCTCCGCCGGCGGCCCCTCCGCCTCCACCAGTCCCTGATGCAGAAACACCACCCGGCTCGACACGTCGCGCGCGAATCCCATCTCGTGCGTCACCACCAGCATCGTGCGCCCCTCCTCGGCGAGCTTGCGCATTACCCGCAGCACCTCGCCGACGAGCTCTGGGTCGAGCGCCGAGGTCGGCTCGTCGAACAGCATCACCTTCGGCCGCATCGCCAGCGCGCGGGCGATGGCGGCGCGCTGCTGCTGGCCGCCCGACAGATGCGCGGGGTAGAAGCTCGCCTTGTCGCCGATGCCGACCTTTTCGAGCAGCGCGCGCGCCTCCTCGACCGCCTCGCGGCGCGGCCGTTTCTGCACATGGATCGGCGCCTCGATGAGATTCTCCAGCACCGTCATATGCGACCACAGATTGAAGCTCTGAAACACCATGCCGAGTTCGGAGCGCATGCGGTCGAGCTGGGCGTTGTTGGCGTGCTCGCGCCGGCCGTCGCGCCGGGTGCGCATCTCCAGCGTCTCGCCGGCGACCGTGACGACGCCCTCGTCCGGCGTCTCCAGCAGGTTGATGCAGCGCAGGAAGGTGCTCTTGCCGGAGCCGGAGGAGCCGAGAATCGAGATCACGTCGCCCGTTTGCGCCGTCAGCGACACGCCTTTCAACACCTCGTTCGCGCCAAAGCGCTTGCGCATGCCATCGACAACAAGAGCGGGAGCGTCAGACGACATCGGGCACCGGAGCGAGGTCGGGGCGGCCGCGCAGGTGCGGCGACAATACATATTCGAGCGTGGCGAGCGCGCGCGCAATCAGGAAATTGACGACGAAATAGATCGCGCCGGCGATCAGCAGCGGCGTGTAGGTGACCAGCGTGTCGTTGCGGATCTTCAGCGAGACGCTCATCACGTCCCACAGCGTCACCAGCGAGACCAGCGCCGTCGCCTTCATCATCGAGATCAGTTCGGTCGTGTAGGCGGGCAACGCCAGCCGCAGCGCGATCGGGAAGATCACGCGCCGGAACAAGGTCAGCCGCGACATGCCGCAGGCGCGCGCCGCCTCGATCTGGCCCTGCGGGATCGCCGCCAGCGCCATGCGGAATATCTCGCTCTGATAGGCCGCCGTGCACAGCGCCAGCGAAAGCGTCGCGCAGAAGAAGGCGTCGCGCAGCAGCGGCCACAGGAAGGTCGCGCGCACCGCGGGAAACGAGGCGAGGCCGTAATAGACGATGAACAGCTGCACCAGCAACGGCGTGCCGCGGAACACGAACACATACCCGCGCGCCAGCAGCTCCAGCGGCTTGCGCCCGCTCACCCGCGCCGCCGCCACGCCGAGCGCGACGACGCCGCCCAGCACGATGGAGAGCGCCCAGACTTCCAGCGTCAGCGGCAAAGCCGCGATGAGGCGCAGAAACGTGGTCCAGATGAAGTCGGCGTCCATCAGGCGTCCGCCCGGCGCATGCCGCGCGCCGCGCGGCCTTCGGCAAACTCGAAGATGCGGTTGGAGAGCACGGTAAGCACCAGATAAAGCGCGCCGCCGGCGAGATAGAAGGTGAACGGCTGGCGCGTCGAACCGGCGGCGACCTGGGAGATGCGCATCAGTTCGCTCAAGCCGGTGACGGAGATCAAGGAGGAATCCTTCAACGCCACCTGCCACAGATTGTTGAGGCCCGGCAGCGAGAATCGCAGCACCTGGGGCGCGATGATGCGGCGGAACAGCAGCATCGGCCCCATGCCGCAGGCGCGCGCCGCCTCCAGCTCGCCCTTGGCTATCGCAAGATAGGCGCCGCGATAGAGTTCGGCCTGATAGGCGCCGGAGATCACGCCGACCGCCAGCGCGCCGGCGAGAAACGGCGGCACGCCGAGAAAGCCTTCAAAGCCCAGCGCGTGGCCGAACACGGTCAGCCCCGCCGAGGAGCCGAAATAGACAAAATAGACCACCAGCAGCTCCGGCACGCCGCGGAAGATCGCCGCATAAGCGTCGCCGACCGCCGCGCTCGAGCGCGCGCCGGAGAGTTTCGACCAAGCCACGAGCGCGCCGATGACCGCGCCGATCAGCAACCCCACGGTCGCCACCAGCAGCGTCATCAGCGCGCCCTGCAGCAGCGCCGGCCCCCAGCCGTTCGGACCGAGTGCGTCGAGCGCGCTCACGTTAGAGCGTTTCCCGATTCAATGGCGCAAACCCTGTCGGATGCAAAGCAAGTCAACCCACTCTTCCACGCCCGCCGTCATCGCCGGGCTTGTCCCAGCCATCCAGGCGGCGCGGATGCCCGAGACGAGCCCGGGCATGACGACGGTTGCGCTCAGCTCACGGCGTGGTGTCGATCTTGAACCACTTCAGCGAGGCTTTCTTGATCGAACCGTCCTTGAACGCCGCCTTGAGCGCCTCGTCGAATCGCTTGGTGAGATCGGCGTCCGCCTTGCGCAGCCCCATGCCGACGCCGATGCCGAAGTCGCCGCCGGTCAGCTCCGGTCCAAACATGGCGAAATCCTTGGCGTCAGGCTTCGACAGCATCGCGGCGATGGCGGTCTCGTCGTCGAGCACGGCGTCGATGCGGCCGCTCTTCAGGTCGAGGTCGCGGTCGTCGGTGGTCTTGTATTCCTTGATCTCGGCGACGTCCTTGAGGTGATTGCCGGCGAAGGTCGCGTGTGTGGTGGAGACCTGTACGCCCAGCGTCTTGCCCTTCAGCGCGGCGCGCAGCTCCTTCAGCGCGGCGTCGCCCGCGGCCTTGTCCTTGTTGAAGTTGACCACCTTGCCGGTCGCCGCCAGCTTGGCGAGCGGGCCCGCCTTGGCGGTCGCCAGCGCCGCAGGCACCGAGGCGTAGGGAATCGAGAAGTCGATCTGCTTCTTGCGCTCGTCGGTGATCGACATGCCGTCCATGATGACGTCGAACTTGCCGGCGTTGAGGCCGGGAATCATCCCGTCCCAGTCCTGCGCGATGATCGTGCACTCGACCTTCATGCGCTTGCAGGCGTCCATCGCGACGTCGGGCTCGAAGCCGACGATCTTCCCGTCGGAACCGGTGAGGTTGTAAGGCTCGTAGGCGCCTTCCATGCCGATGACGACTTTCTTCCAGTCCTTCGCGGCCGCGCCGGTCAGACCCACCCCGATGACCAGCGCGACGGCGCCGAGGACTTTGGCAGCATGCATGGGAACTCTCCAGATAACGAGCGGCCGAACCCCCCAGGCCCTTCCGCTGGGAGACATTAGAACCCGCGGAGGCCGCCTTTGTAAACAGGGTGTGACAATGGCGGCGCGGCGACGTTGGGCTATAGTGCCGCCATGCGCGTCTCCGACCTCGATCTCCTGTTCGTGCCCGAGACCGGGCCGGTCCCGCCCGATCACTGGATCGCGCGCTGGGCGGGCAAGCTTTCGACCGCGCGGCTGATCGCCGCGCTCGATCCGCTGGCGACCCCGTCCGTGCTGATCGCCGCGGCCGAGCGGGCGCAGCGGCCGGCGCTGCTGATCGGCTATTCCACCGGCGCCGTCGCTGTGGCGCTGGCGGCGCAGGCGCTGAGCGGGTTCGACGTGCGCGGCGCCTTTCTGGTCGCGCCGCCCGCCGACGAGGCGCTGGCGACCCTCGACGGCGGCCTCTGGCCCGAGCTGCCGCGCGCACGGCTGCCGTGGCCGTCCGTGCTGGTGGCGAGCCGAACGGACCCATGGGCGTCGCACGGGCAATCGCTGGCGCTGGCGAGCGACTGGGGCGCCGATTTCACCGACGCGGGCGACGCCGGCCGGATCGACGCCGATTCCGGTCACGGGCCGTGGCCGGACGGCTTGCTGAAGCTCGGCGGGTTCTTGAAGACGCTGGGATGATTCGCGATCTCGCGCAGCTGCTGGCGCTGGCCTCGCCGCAGTTGCATCCGCGCGCGGTGGCGGTGGTGGGGCTGGACGGGTTCGCGCTCCCGCCGGGGCTCGACGTGATCGGCCTGTTTCGCGAGGCGGACGGGCTGACGCTTTATGTCGACGGCGAGGCCGCGCAGGCGGCGGGGCTGCCGGTTGCGTTCCGGGCGGCGTGGATCACGATGGAGGTTGTCTCCGCCCTCGACGCCGTCGGCTTCACCGCGGCTTTCGCCACCGCGCTGGCGGAGCGGGGAATCGCCTGCAACGTCGTCGCGGGGGCGCGGCACGATCATCTGTTCGTGCCATGGGAGCAGCGCGAGGCGGCGATGGGCGTTCTGGGCCGGCTTTGAGCGGAGCCGAGCCTGTCGTCCCCGCGAAGGCGGGAATGACAAACTCGCCGTCAGCCGACCTCCCACACGCCCCCCGGCAGCGGCGCCACGAACCTCTCCGCCGCGATGTCAGCCTTCGCCAGCGCCAGCGCCAGCCGCCGCGGCGGCTCGTCGTAGGGCTCGTCGGTCAGCCGGAACGTCCCCCAATGGCAGCCGAACGCCCGCTCCGCCCCAAGCGCGGCGAAGATCGCCACCGCCTCGTCGGGGTCGCAATGCTGGTCGCGCATGAACCAGCGCGGCTCGTAGGCGCCGATCGGCAGCAGCGCCAGCCGGATGCGCTCGTGCCGCGCCGCGATCGCAGGAAACAGCGAGCCGTCGCCAAACCCGGTATCGCCGGCGAAGAACACCGACCCCGCCCCGCCCGAGATCATGAACGAGCCCCACAGCGCCATGCGCCGGTCGCCGCGCCCGCGCGCCGACCAGTGCAGCGCCGGCTCCAAGGTCACCCGCAGCGGCCCGACCTCGACCGACTGCCCCCAATCCAGCGGCCGCGCCGCAATACGGGAATCGTGGCGCGCCAGGATCGCGTCGTTGCCGAGCGGCGTCAGCACCGGGCACGGAGCCAGCCGCGCGAGCGTGCCGAGATCCATGTGGTCGTAATGGTTGTGGCTGAGCAGGATCGCGTCGAGCGCGGGCAGGTCTTCGAGCCTGAGCGCCGGCGCCGTGGCGCGCTGCGGCCCGAGCACGCCAAACGGCCCGGCGCGCTCGGCCCACACCGGATCGGTCAGAAGGTTGACGCCCTGCGTCTGGATGAGAAACGTCGAGTGCCCGATCAGCGTCACCCGCAACCCCTCGACCCGCCGCGGCGGGACCGGGCAGGGCGCGACGGGCGGGTTTTCCGGCCATGGCGCGCGCAAGCGGCGCGAGTCGCGCAGCATCCGCCACAGCTCCTTCAGCGACTTGTCGGGCGGCCCGCCGGGATAGAAGAACCTTAAGCCGTCGTAGTGATCGGAGACCGGGCCGTCGTAATAGGGATTGCGCGCCATCAGTCGGCGCGGCCGCCGAATCCGTGCATCCGGTTGGCCCATTGCAACCCGACCAGCGCGCCCTTGATGCGCGGCAACAGCCACAGCGTCCAGATCAGCGCCAGCGCCGACCAGGCGAGCGCGGGAACCCAGAACGGCAGCTCCGGCCCGACGAACTCGGTCGCCAGCACGCCGGCGATGATGAAATGGCCGACGATCAGGATGGTGAAATAGGCCGGCGCGTCGTCGGCGCGATGGTGATGCAGCTCGGCGCCGCATATCGGGCAATTGTCGACGACCTTGAGATAGGCGCGAAACAGCCGCCCCTGCCCGCAGGCGGGGCAGCGGCAGGAAAAGCCGCGGCGAATCGAAAGCCCGAGCGGGCGCCGGCCGTCGTCAGACATGACAACACTCATTTGCGTTTCTTCTTTGCTCGCGCTGCGCGTGCGCCGTGCGTCAGCATCTCGAACCGCAGCGCCCCGGCGAACGGCGCCGCCTCCAGCAGCTTGACTTCGACGCTGTCGCCGAGTTGGAACGTCTCGCCGGTCCGGGTTCCCACCAGGGCGCGCGCGGCGTCCTCGTAGCGGAAATAGTCGTCGCCGAGCGAGCCGGCGGGAATGAACCCGTCCGCCCCGGTGTCGGCGAGCTTGACGAACAGCCCGACCTTGGTGACGCCGGCGATGCGCGCCCGGAACCGCGCGCCGATGTGGCTGGCCAGATGCGCGGCGATCAGCCGATCGGCGGTCTCGCGCTCCGCCGCCATGGCGCGCCGCTCGGCCGCCGAGATGCGCTCGGCGACGTCGGCGAGCCCCGCCGCGCCCGCCTCCGTCAGCCCGTCCGGCCCGAGTTTCAGCGCCCGGATGAGGGCGCGATGCACCACGAGATCGGCGTAGCGCCGGATCGGCGAGGTGAAATGTGCGTAGCGGCGCAAGTTGAGGCCGAAATGGCCGTAGTTCTCATGCGTGTATTCGGCCTGAGACTGCGCCCGCAGCACGACCTCGTTGACGAGGGGCTCGTAGGCGGCGCCCTTCACTTTCGCCAGCACCTTGTTGAAATGCGCCGGCCGCAGCCGCTCCGCCTTGGCCAGCTTGATTCCCATCGTGCCGAGAAACTCGCCCAGGTTGCCGAGCTTCTCCAGGCTCGGCTGGTCGTGGGCGCGATAGATCAGCGGCGACGACGCCGCCTCCAGCGTCTCGGCGGCGGCGACGTTGGCGAGGATCATGAACTCCTCGATCAGCCGATGCGCGTCGAGCCGCTCCGGCCATTTGACGTCCTTGAGCCGGCCCTCCTTGTCGAGGATGAGTTTGCGCTCTGGCAGATCGAGGTCGAGCGGATCGCGGATGTCGCGCTCCAGCTTGACGACCGTGTGCGCGGCCCACAGCGGGCGCAGCACGCTCTCCAGCAGCGGTTTGGTTGTTTCATCGGGCTTGCCGTCGATGGCGCGCTGCGCCTGCTCGTACGACAGCTTCGCCGCCGACCGCATCATGATGCGATGAAAACTGTGCCTGGTCTTGCGGCCTTGCGCGTCGATATGCAGCTTCACCGCCAGCGCCGGCCGGTCCTCGTCGGGACGCAGCGAGCACAGGTCGTTGGAGATGCGCTCCGGCAGCATCGGCACCACCCGGTCGGGGAAATAGACGGAATTGCCGCGCTCCAGCGCCTCGCGGTCGAGCGCCGAGTCCGCGGTCACGTAATGCGCGACGTCGGCGATCGCGACGGTGACGATAAAGCCGCCGTCGACCGCCTCGGCGTGGACGGCGTCGTCATGGTCCTTGGCGTCGGGCGGATCGATGGTGACCAGCGGGACGCTGCGCCAGTCTTCGCGGTGAGCGAGCGCGGCCGGGCGGGCGTGAACGGCTTCCGCCAGCGCTTTGGCCGAGAATTCGTCGGGCAGTTTGTGGGCGGCGAGCGCGATGCGGCTGATGGCTTTTTCCGTATCGACCGCGCCGAGCCGCTCGACGATGCGCGCAGTGGGGACGCCGAAGCTGCGCTCGCGCAACGGGGCCAGCGCCACGAGTTCGCCGTCGAGCGCGCCCTCGGCGAGTTCGGGCGGCACGAACCAGTCGCGCCCGGCGGCCTTTTTCTCGATCGCATGCACGCGTCCGCCGCCGGTCTCGAGCGCCTTGTAGACGCCGAGCGGCCGGCCGGCAGCCTTGTCGAGGATCTTGACGATGCGTCCCGTATAGGCGCCGGAGGCCTCGTCGAAAGCGACGCGCATCAGCGCGCGGGCGCCGAGCTTTGGCGGCGGCGCGTGATCGCGCTTGACGCGCGGCGGGCGGATGAGAATGCGCGCGTCCTCGCCCTCGGCGGGGGCGGCGACGAACAGGCCGTCCGCGCCGCGCTCGATGATGTCGGCGACGAGCATGGCGGGTAGGCGGCCTTGGCGCGACAGGGTTTTGCGCCCGCGCTTGACGGCGCCATCGGTTTCGAGGCCGCGGATGAGCGCTTTCAGTTCGCCTCTGTCCTCGCCCTTGACGCGGAAGGCGCGGGCGATCTCGCGCTTGGTGACGCGAGGGGAGGGTTTCACGCCGATCGGCGAGGGAACGCCTTCGAGGAAGGCGAGGACTTGTTCGCGGGTCGGGGGTTTTGTGGGCTGGGGGCTGGGTTTACGGGGCATTTCGCTGCGGTTGGCGACGAAACGCCGCATGAGGTGCATTTAGGGCGGGGAGGGCGCGGGGGCAAGGCGGCCGGTAGTCTCAGTTTGAATACTACCTGCGCACCTTCACGCTTCGTGATGATATCCCAGTAGCCTAGAAATCAACTGAACCCTCTCTAAATTGGATGTCTTCTACGGACGGACGTTCGGCCAACCACTCTTTCGCTCGCTCTTGCTGAACCGCCCACAAACCACGTCGGTGGGGTGGGCCGGGGAAGTAGAATACCGCGTTTCTCAGGTTTTCTCCCGCTTTCGTCCACTCTTTTTAGTCCTTGTTGTGACGGTTAAATGCGCTTTGAAAGGACTCGTCGAAGTTTTTTCCGATGTCCTCACCTCGGGCCTGCTTGGCACGGCGCACGTCGTCTAAGACGTTTCGACGGTGTGTTCCATTGGGGTGTGGCAAAAGGGCTTTTATTAAGTCCCGGACTTGCGTCTCCTGAAGATGAAAATTCTCCATCGCCGGGCCTCCTGGGCGAGTACGCAAATTGGAATGACCACAGGGCAAAGCTTCGTCAAGCCCTTGGATTTCATACTGAGACACAACCCGGCGGCCCGGGCGCTATCGCGCCTCACCCCTCCAGCTTCTCCGCCATCCGCGCCCGCCAATCCCCGCCCATCGCCTTGAACCTCGCGACCGTGGCCGGCGACAGCCTCAGCGTGACGGCTTCCTTCGGCTCGTGCACGCGCGGCCGGCCTCGCGCGCGCTTGATCGACGCGGCCAGCTCCGGGAACACCTCGCCGAACGGCTTGGCCCTGGCGAAGTCCTCGGCGGTCCATTCGGGATTGTCGGGGTCGGCGGCGATGCCCGCCTGGATTCGCGCCTCTTCCTCGTCCGTGAGCGGGCGAATCTTGCTGCCGGTCATACAAGCCTCCTTTCCTTGCGACTGGCGGGGCGCATCGAGACGATCAAGAGCGCCTCGGCTCCCATCGGGAGAAATACGACGGCGATGATCGTCTCGCCCCGGAACTCTCCAATGGCGACGAACCGCCCGTCGTGGGACGGAAAGATGATCGCATCGTCGAAGAAATCGGCGGTGAGGTCGGCGAAATCCAAGCCGTGCTTGGTTCGATTGGAAATGCGCTTCGCTTCGTCCCAGAGGATCATCGCAAGCAATTTTCGTACACGAAAAATCAGAGCCGGTCAACGATTCCGCTTTCCGCAAATTGAGCGGTTTCTGAGCGAATAGCGCGGCTCTTCGTCATCGCGAGCGAGGCGAAGCGATCCACGGGTCCGTTGAACTGCACTTTCCGGCGTCCCTGCGCTCTCGCAGATATGGATGGCTCCGCTTCGCTCGCAATACCGGCGCGGCGAATGTGAACCGTACAAGCAGGAGGCCAAGAAATCCCAAAATTCTATCAATTTTTTTTTGCTTTTTCAGAAATTTCTTACTACAATGCGGCCCATTTGCCCCCACCCCCGCGAGACCCCCATGCTCCCCACCACCCGCTCCGAACGCGAAACCCTGCGTCACGCCGCGGCCGAGCGGCGCAACGCCCAGCGGCTCAAGCGCCGCTCCCTGCTCGCCCGCGTCGCCGGCGGCGAGTCAAAAGCCGACATCGCCGCCGAGCAGGGCGTCTCCGTCCGCAGCGTGCAGCGCGCGCTCAAGCGCGCCGCCGCCGAACAGCCGCGCGAGAACCGCGCCGTTCACAAGGCGCTGCAAATCGAGCGCCTGCGTCGGGCGTTGCAGGTCACCGACGCCAAGATCGCGGCGGGCGATCTCAACGCCGTCTACGCCCTGACCCGGCTGCTGCCGCTGCTGCGCGCTTACGAGGAATTCGAAACCGACAACTTCGATTGCGCGGCGCTGTACGCCCAGGGCTAGCCCCCCGGATGACGACGCGTTTGCGCGCCCAAGCCCATGATCTACAACGTGCAGACAGCGCCGCGCGGCGGCGAAATCACGCCCAAACGGCCAATTTCACGCCAGTTCGGCCTGCAAAAACCGCAGCGCCTCCGCCTCCGGCACGTCCTTGGCGACAAAGCTCTCGCCGATTCCGCGCGCCAGGATGAACGTCAGCCGGCCGCGCTCCACCTTCTTGTCCTGCCGCATCGCCTCCAGCATCGTCTCCGGCGTCGCCTCCAGCCCCGCGATGTCGGGCGCCCGCGTCGGCAGCCCGACCGCCCGCAGATGCGCCTCGACCCGCCCGACCTCCTGCCCCGAACACAACCCCAGCGCGCGCGAGAACCGGAACGCGCAGGCCATCCCGATCGCCACGCCCTCGCCATGCACCAGCACGGCCGGATCGTAATGCGCCAAAGCCTCCAGCGCGTGCCCGAACGTATGCCCCAGGTTGAGCAGCGCCCGCGCGCCCTGTTCGGTCTCATCGGAGGCGACGACCCGCGCCTTGGCCGCGCAGCTCACCGCAATCGCCCGCGTCCGCGCCGGCCCGCCGGCGAACACCTCGCCCGCATGAACTTCGAGCCATTCGAAGAACTCACGGTCGTCGATCAGCCCGTACTTGAGCACCTCCGCATAGCCGGCGCGGAACTCGCGCTCCGGCAGCGTGCGCAGCGCGCCGGAATCCGCCAGCACCAGCCGCGGCTGGTGGAACGCGCCGATCAGGTTCTTGCCGAGCGGCGAGTTGATCGCCGTCTTGCCGCCGACCGAGGAATCGACCTGCGCCAGCAGCGAGGTCGGGATCTGCACGTAATCGACGCCGCGCCGCAGCGTCGCCGCCGCGAAGCCGGCGAGATCGCCGATCACCCCGCCGCCGAGCGCCACGACCACATCGCGCCGCTCGATCCGCGCTGCGATCAGCGCGTCGCTGACCCCGGCGAATTTGGCGTAGGACTTGGTGGTCTCGCCCGGCGGCAGCACGATAGCGGTCGATTCGATCCCCGCCGCCGTCAGGCTGTCGCGCAAGGCGCCGAGCCAATGTGCGGCGACATTCTCGTCGGTGACGATGGCCGCCCGCGCTTTCGGGAACAACGCGGCGATGTGAGCCCCCGCGCCCGCGATCAGCCCCTCGCCGATCAGGATGTCGTAGCCGCGCTGGCCGAGATCGACGCGCACCTTGCGCGGCCCCTCGGCCGCATGCCGCGCGCGGGCGCCGAGCGCGGCGAGGATCTGCTCCACTACGGCGTCATGCGGGCCGTCGCGCGATTCGATGGTGATGTCGGCGAGCGCATAGGTCGGCTCGCGCTCCTCGATGAGCCGCCGCAGCGTGCCCTCGGGATCGGCGGTCTGCAGCAGCGGCCGGTTGGAGCGCTTGCGCACGCGTCGGTACAGCACCTCGAAATCGGGCCTGAGCCAGATCGACACGCCGCGTTCGCCGATACGCTCGCGCGTGGCGGCGTTCATGAACGCCCCGCCGCCGGTGGCGAGCACGCAGGGACCGGCCTCCAGCAACCGCGCGATGACGCGCCGCTCGCCGTCGCGGAAATAGGGCTCGCCGAATTTCTGGAAGATCTCCGAGATCGTCATCCGCGCGCCGGCCTCGATCTCCTCGTCGGCGTCGACGAACGGCAGGCCGAGCCGGGCGGCGAGGCGCTTGCCGACCGAGGTCTTGCCCGCGCCCATCATGCCGACGAGCACCAGCGAGCGGCGGCCGGCGGCGGAAACGTCGGGAGAGGGGGGCTCGGTCATGGACTTCTTAAGCATGGGCGTTGATGGGCGGGTTCCCTATCGGAGTTTCCCGCCCGCCGCCAGAGAGCGGCCTTGCCGGGAGCGGGCGAGTCTTGCTATAGCCGCGCCGCGCCGGGTAAAGCCCGGCGCGAGGGCCTCGTGGCGGAGTGGCTACGCAGAGGACTGCAAATCCTTGCACCCCGGTTCGATTCCGGGCGAGGCCTCCAAAGACATCAGCCTGACCCGTGCCCCCGAAAGCCCGCCGTCAATCGGTGGTCGGCGCAGGGCCTGCGCCGCCATTGAGACGCCCATGGCCGGGCGGCGGCGGCAGGTTCAAACCCCGCCGAGGTCGCCGATATTCTTGTCACATTCCGGGCGAAGCCACTTTGTGTCACCATGCGCTCTGCGCCGTTCGAAAACTTGTCATTCCAGGGTAGCAACGCTGAGGACAGGTCTCATGACGAGAGGCTTCGGAGTCTATATTTTCGTGGCTACTACTGTTTTGTTCTGTCTTTACGTGCTTCAATTCTGTGACATTTTGCACTGGCTACCTCTGTATAATCAATACCCTTGGTGGGTAGAAGTTTCGGCATTATCGGTTTCGCTCGTAATCTCTGTATGTATAGTAGGTTACGCGATCTGGTTACAAAACAATCTGAAAAGCATCTTGGCCACGGCTCTCGCACTATATCTGATTTCCATACTAGCCGCAGTTGCTATACTTACATTTGCGAAAGATTATCAACGGTTCGGGTTGATTTATACGGCAGGAACGCAACCAGGAGGGCCGGCACTCCCAGGGGGGCCGACACTCTCCGATTATCTCTACTTTTCGATAATTACTTGGACTACGGTCGGTTACGGAGACTTCGTTCCAACACGGGAATCGAGGGTTATAGCTGCGGCGGAAGCGCTATTCGGCTACATCTATATGGCCGTTTACATCAGCTATATGTTCAATGTGCTTTCATTCGTCGCAAATTACGAATGGCGCAAGCCAGCGCGCAGACGGCCTCCCGCTGTATAACGCCATCCCATGACTCCGGCGATCGAGGCCGCAGCGGCCCCGACGGCGTCGGCTACAGGGTTTCCGCGCGCATGAGGCCTGACTGCGCGCTCTTGAGCGTGTCGGCGACAAGACTGGCTCCGCGCGTGACGGCGTTTGTCGCGTCGGGATCGTCAGGACGCATCAGCGCTATCGCCTTCGCCGCGGTCTTCTGCACGACTTCTATGGCCGCCTGCACGGCTTTTTGCGCAGCGACTTTCGTCGGCGCCGCCCTGACCCGCGCCGCGGCTTCATGGACGATGCGCGGCAGCTCGCGGACCGCGCGCGGCAATTTGCGAGTCGGAGCCGAGGGCTGGCCTGGCGCGGGTGGAGCCGGCGCGACGGCCTGCTCCAGCGCGTTGGCGTAGTTGTCGAGCGCGTCGGCGACGCAGGCCTGCGTGTCGCAACCGCAGGATTGCAGATAGTTCTGCGTCTGCTGCGAAATCACCTCGATGCCGTCGATCCGGTCCGTGTACCAGGAGGTGTCGGGAAGCTGCGGCGCTGTCCCGCAAGCGCCCGACGGCCCGGCAAGCCCGGTGAATCCGGACTGATAATTGAACACGGCAGGCGGATTATAGATCGGCGGACCGCCGCCGAAGGGGGAAGCGGGCGAGGGCGCGGGGTCGCCTTTGCCTACGGAGCCTGGGTCGCCATAGCCGTGGTGGCCGGTCGTCCCGTCATGGCCGCCATTTTCGCCGACGGCGTTGTGTCCGCCGTATCCGCTGGTCGCGCCATTGGTCCCGGCCACGCCGCCGACCCCGTTAACGCCGTGTCCGTTCGCGCTCCCTACGCCGCCCGCGCTCGTCCCGTTGGAGCCGTGTCCGCCGCCGCCCGCCGCGCCGGCCGCCGATCCCCCAGGCCGTGCAAGCGCCCCCGACATGGTGAGGCCGATATGGCTGGCGATGGCGGCGACCATCAAACTGCGCGCAAAGGCATTCATCTTTGGCTCCGCGAAGGGGACGCAAACACGACAAGAAGCTTAGGCGTCGTTTACGGTCCGCTCCGCGCAGGCCGCCGCTTCGATGCGCGCGGGCGGTCAGGACGGACGCATGGCTGATGCGATGACCGAGACCGGGCTGCGCAGGCTCGACGTCACGGCAACCGCTTCATCCGTGCCCGCGCCGCGAGCCGCCTTGCTGATGTCGGGGCTGGGGCGGCTGCGGCGTTGGCGAGGCGCGTGGAGCGGCCGGAGCAGGGCAGGGCGCAGAGCCCGCGTCTCGACCTGCGCCGCGGCTGCGGCCCGAAGCGGCGCCGGTTGAGCCGCCGCAAGGTTCGCGGGTCTGATTCGAAGGAGATGTTAGACTCCTCTCGATCATTACGGGACGCGCATGTCCAATTCAGAAGTCCTGCCCCGCCCGGGCGAACCGAGCCGCGCGGCGCTCGCCAACCCCGTGCGGCGCTACCTGCTGGCGACGCGCCCGCCGTTCCTCTCGGTGACCTTCGTCGGCGTGCTGATCGGCTGGGCGAGCGCCTTTGCCGATGGCGCTCATGTAGCGGCGCTGCCGGCGGCGCTGACGATGATATTCGCGCTGGTCGCGCACGCCGGCGCGAACGTGATCAACGACTATTACGACAGCGTCAACGGCAGCGACGCGGCCAACACCGAGCGGCTGTTTCCCTTCACCGGCGGCAGCCGCTTCATCCAGAACGGCGTGCTGAGCGCCAGCGAGACCAAGGCGTTCGGCTATGCGTTGTTGGCGACGGTGATTCCGGCGGGGTTGTGGCTCGCCTGGCACAGCGCGCCGGGGCTGATCGTCATCGGTCTTGCGGGCCTCGCCGTCGGCTGGGCCTATTCGGCGCCGCCGTTCAAGCTGCAAGCGAACGGCGTCGGCGAATTCGGCATCACGGCGGCCTGGGCGATCATCGTCGTGGGCAGCGACTACGTGACGCGCGGCGGCTTTTCGTTCCGCCCCGTCGCGGCGGGCCTCGGCTTCGCCCTGCTGGTCGCCAACGTGCTCTACATCAACCAGTTCCCCGACCGCAAAGCCGACGCGGCGGCGGGCAAGCGGACGATGGTGGTGCGCCTCGGGGCGGCGAATGCACGCTGGGGCTATGTGCTGATCGGCGCGCTCGCCTATCTCTGGGCGGTTGCGATGGCGCTGACGGGCTGGTTGCCGGCGGCGACGCTCGCCTCGCTGGCGGGCGCCGTGGCGACCCTAGCCGCCGCCAAGGTGCTCTGGGGCGCCGCCGACCGCCCGCAGGCGCTTGCGCCGGCGCTGCCGCTGACCATCGTCGCCGCTTGCGGCCACGGCCTTCTGATGGCGGCGACGCTGGCGCTGTTCGGCTGATTTCGTGCGCCGGCGACGCAGGCGGCGCTGCCAGAGCGTCGGCCTGCGGGCCGACGACGTTTGGACGCCGGCGGACTGGAGGCCAGCGCTGCGATCGCGGTCACTTTCGGGCGTTTCCGCCCAGGCGCGGCGGCTGTTGCGCCGCGTTCGCCGCGGCGGACTCCGGCGTCCGCCACGTCGATCGAAAGCGCGAAGCTTCCCGCTGGACAAGGCCCGGCGCCGCCCCTATAAGCCCGCGCATCCGGCGCGCTTAGCGTCGCCGCCCAGGTAGCTCAGTTGGTAGAGCATGCGACTGAAAATCGCAGTGTCGGTGGTTCGATTCCGCCCCTGGGCACCATTGATTTATTTTCCTCAATGATCCCAGAAAGATGAGCGGTTACAGCACGTTGCGAAGCGCTAGGTGGGCTACAACGGTGGCACACAATGCTCTATCGCTTCGTCCGCCCAATGTTCCGTGACGACTCCCGCAACGGCTATTTCTATCGGCGCATTCCGGCCGATGTTGTCCCGCTCGCGCGTGGCCTGAAGCTGTCGCTTCCGGTGGGTGAGGAGTTCGTCTCTGTCACCCTCTCCCCCAAAGGCGATGCACGTTAAGCTGTCGCTCCGCAGCTCTGACCCGCGAGAGGTGAAGGCGCGGACGGCGCGACTCGAAGCGCACCTAGAGGAAGTGTGGGCGCGGCTCCGCGAGGATAGGCCCACTACGCTCACCCATAAGCAAGCGGTCGCTCTCGCTGGCGAACTTTACCGGGATTGGGCAGGCGGGGAAGGACGCGAGCGTACGTTGTCGGTGACGCTGGACCGGGTGACCCGGAAGCCGATTCCTGACGCCCCAGACGAAAGCGCCGACATTGGGCCTGCCCACTGGGCCGCGTCGCGAGAATCACTCCAAAGGTTGAAGCTTCAGGATGAGGAATACCGAGAAGGGGGCGCGTCCGGCCGGCGGCCCTTTGAGGTTGCATTCGGCGGCATCGTTGACGCCCTCCTTTCTCGGCGGGCGATCACGCGCCTTGACCCCGTGAGCCGAGAGGTTGTTCTTGAAGCGTTCCGCCAAGCGCTAATCGATGCGTTCGCGGCCCGTGAGCGCAACGCCAGCGGCGACTATGCGCCCGATCTTAAGGCGGCCCGCTTCCCGCCCGTGCAAGAAAGCTTTGCGGACGCACGGCCGGAACCCTCAACGGCGCGGCCGAAGGTCAGCCTAAAGAGCCTCTTCGAGGATTGGCAGACGGAGGCGAAAGCGGCGGGCCGCGCCGAGAGCACGTTCGATAGCTATTCGCGCACCTTCCGCTTGTTCGGCGAGTTCTTGCGGCATGATGACGCGAGCCGCGTTTCCCCTGATGACGTTCAGCGCTTCAAGGACCATCGGCGCGAGCAAGGCGTTTCCATCAAGACGGTGAGGGACAGTGACATTACGGCGCTGAAATCCGTCTTTGGCTGGGCTGTGGGCAACGGCCGCCTGAAGCTCAACCCCGCCGCCAACGTCAAGATGATGGTCGCCAAGACACCAGAGGTGCGCGAGCGGGCGTTCACGGATGATGAGGCGAAGGCGATTCTCCGCCACGCCAGCGCCTACAGGCCAACTAGTGCAAGAGAGTCCTCAAAGGTAGCCGCCGCGAAGCGCTGGATTCCTTGGCTTTGCGCTTACTCGGGAGCGCGAGTTGGAGAGATTGCTCAACTTCGCAAAGACGATGTTGCGCTAGTTGGAAATTATCGCGCATTCACCATCACCCCAGAGGCGGGCACGGTGAAGGACAAAAAGAAACGCCAAGTCATCATCCACGAGCATCTTATTGAGCTTGGATTTCTGGACTTCGTGAAGTCATCCGCGCCGGGGTATCTCTTCCTCAACGCCAAGCCTGACGACGATGCAACATCTATTCGGGGCCTTTGGCGAAGCGTCAAGAATCGGCTTACGGATTTCGTTCGCGAGGTGGTGACAGACAAAGGCGTCGCTCCCAATCACGGCTGGCGGCATACCTTCAAGATGATCGGCGGCGAGGCCGACATGAAAGAGAAGGTGCTGGACGCGATATGCGGCCACGCGCACAAGACGGAAGGCCGCAAGTATGGACCCGTGAAGCTGGCAGAACAGGCCCATGAGCTGGCGAAGTTCCCCCGGTATGACCTCGAGGGCGCGGGGCGCGACTAGACCCCCTTCCTCCCCCAAGGACAGCCGAGTGCAGTCAGCTCGCCGTCTGTAGACAGGATGGTCAACTAGACGACTCCGCACACAGACCTAAAGCTCCCACTCTCAGGTAACGGAGAGGGGGAGGTGTCCTCGCATCCCCAGTCACCTAAAGCTCCCACTCGCAGGCGCCCGCCTGAAGCGCCCACCTGAAGCCGTCTCAAGGTGAGGCGCGAGGAACACCGGCGCGGGTGAGGCATTGAGCGGGGCATTAGGTGATGGAGCCGAAGGGGTTGGGCGCGGGGTTGGGGCATTGGGTGCGGAGCTGAAGGTCTGTGCGCGAAGTGAGGCGGAAGGTGAGGTGCAAGGCCGGTAACTTGGTCCGCTTGGCGACGAAGGATGGAGCTTCCACCATCGCCGTACTGGGGGTCTGTGTGTCGAGTGCCTGCTTGGGGTCTGGCGGGGGTGAAGTGATCCTTCCATCATCGCCGCCCTTAGAGTCTTCTTCTTCCGTCTTCGGCCTAAAGCCCTCCTAGAGCATATCTGAGGCAGCGGACGGCCCCGGTTTTCTAGCCTTTCCGAGGATTGCCCTTCTCTACGGCTGCAACGCTTTCATCTTCACGGGTAGTTCAAAGCCCGTCAGCTCAAGACTCACTTCGCGCATTGTCGCCGCCGCCGTCTCGGCGCAGTCCCACCGGACCATCAGGCCGTCGTGCATGGGAAGGGCGATGATCTCGCGATCAATCAAACGCAGCAGCACGGCGACCAAGATGTCGCTTTCGGTCCGCATCAGGCTCAGCGCCGCGCCAGTCTCGAATTGCTCGCGGATGGCGCTGTGACGCGCAAGGATGTCCTCGCGGATTGACCACGCCGAACAACCTTTCGGCAATAGCTCCTTGCTGCCTTTCGGAAAGCGCGCGAGTCGTGTCGAGCGGGCGAGCATGGCGTTGACTATCTGCTTCACGCCATCCCTGTAGCTGCCTTCCTCAGGGCTGCCGGCGATAATGCCCGCGTAAAGATCGCCATCTGGCGGCTTGAGGCCCGCCTTCGCGTAAGCTAGCCGGAGAAACATTGCGCTGAAATCCAGGTCCGCAACCGGCTCGCCATCGATCCTGATGAAATGCCTTTGGTCGCGTTCCAACGTCTCCCACCATCCGCCGTGCAAGCGGCCGTTCAAGCCGAACTGCGGCGCATCGTTAACGGTATTGAAGATTCGGCGAAGCCGCCGCTGATGAACGTCGAGCGGCATTGAGCCGAGGAACTCCAAGCGGGCGGAGTCCAAGGCCGCATTGATCCGCTCAAGCTCGCTTCGCATCCGCTGAGTCTTGGGCGTATCGTGATAGTCAACCTTCACCGTTTCGCGCGTGTCCGACGCGTAGTCACGTTCCACGCGCTGCACGATGATTGTTTCGCCGCCGCTATTGCGCTTGAATGACGCGGGGCCGAAATCTTCAAGACCGCTGATGCATTCGTTCAGGCTCTCGCCGGGCAGGAGAACGCTCGCGAGGCCGTTCTTGTGCGACGGGGTGACGGTAACGAGGCTGGGCTCGATTGCCGCGAGGACCGCGTCTAACTGCCGCATGCTCGCTGCGTCGTATCGACCTGCGCGTCGTCTCGCTTTTGCAAGCACAACGGCGACGCTCGGCGGGTTAAGGCCCAGCGCCAACGCATGCGCCGCATTGCTTACCACAGCGATAGCCAGTTCGCGGAAGGCGCGCCTGTCCTTCTCGGTCGCACGCCGCTTGAGGCGGCTCGCGTTTGCAAGTTCAAGCGCGTCATCAATCAAAGTTAAAATGGCGGGGTGAATGCACGCGAGCCAAGGATCGAAGAACTTCTTGCGCCGGGTAGCGGCCCGTTCGACTCGCTTCAACATCCCCCTACCTTTGTGCGCGAAGTGACTGACTACAGGCCCGACATGTGCTTATGTGTCCGGTAGACCAAGCCAGTCTTTCAAGCTGCGCCCAATTCCTTGTTTGCCAGCTCCCGGCTTTTTGTTCTTAGGAACTTCGCCTTTCGTCGCGCTGACGACCTCCGCCTTTACCTGCCACTCCGGTTTCCACCCCGGCAGCTTCGATGGATGGGGGCCGAACTTTTCTGTCCGAAGCGCGATCACCACCTCCCGCGCGAACTCGCTGACCGATCCGCATATCTCGTCAAGCTCGCGGCCCATCACCCGGAGCACGACGCCGGATGAGCGGGGATAAGCGTGGGATTCAATCGGCCGGGTTGTGCCATCGGGCATCGGCCATTCCCATCCCTTATGCGTCCCAGAGGCGAGCCTGTGGAGCGCCTTCGCGGTTTGCACCTGACGGAACTCTTCCGCGCGATGGCTGCCGCGATCATCTTCAATGAGCGCCGCGACGGCCAAATGGACCGCGAGAAGCCGCTCTGCCTCAATGCCTGCCTCGCGCAGCCTTGCGAAGGCTACACGCGCCTTTTCCGCGCCGGTCCGCCGTTTGATGTTCTGCGCATCTTCGGGCTGCCCAGCGCCATCTAGAAGGCCCTGAAGGCCGCGCAGTGAGAGGGCGACCGGAAGTTCGGCGCGGTGGTGATTGATCCACTCGGCGGCGGACGCGAGGTAGGGCTTTAGGTCGGCCGCCTTGTAGGTCCCGTGCCAGTGGGAGCCGTGGCGTGCGCGAAATTGCACGTGGTAGCGGCAGTGGAATTCGGCGTGACCAATTCCGGCTGAGCGCATGGCGGGACGGTTGCAACCGGGGATGGCGCACAAGGCCCCAGAGGCGGACTCGTCAATACTCACGGCCGAACCTCACCAATCGCTTGGGGGTCCTTCCGCAATAAGCTCATCAATAAAGGCCACAACGTCCACCTCGCCCACTTTGTCGAAGCACATTCGGCCAGACTGCCACGGCTTGGCGCTTTTTGCTGCTCTCGCCGATCCTTGTTTGGCCAGCGCCTGCGCCTCTTCCCACCGTTCCCTGTCTTCGTCATTGGCTAGTAATTTGAACTGCGACCCGGTCAGGGCCTGCAATGCCTTGGCTTCGTTCCAAAGCGAATAGGAGTTGTAGGGCTTGCCGTTCTTTGCCAACCCCTTCGTCGCGTTAGCATCAAGTATCTCGCCGAATTTCTTGACGAAGCCAATGTTTTTGCTGAGAAACGTGATATTCCCTGACAAAGCGTCCGGGTTGCTTTCATCTTCCGCAGCAAGCTGAATGCGCTCGTTGACGGCGTCAATTACCGCTAAGGCGAAGGAATCTTGTGTGTCCGCGTACCACGCCGCACCCATGAAATGTTGATATAGGCTACCGGAAACCAAGATAACTCCGATGCCACACGGAACAAGCCGGTTTAACCTGTCTCTATGCTTTTCATCACCGTGCACGGCAACGAAGCAATGTGTCTCCCCCGATGACCAAGTCATTCTTCTAACCTCTCGGTGCCCTATGATATTTTTCTCAAGGCCCTCACCTCTTTCGCAGGCTAGTAGGCATTGTGAAATTCAGCAAGGCGTTTGCCGGGCAAATTGAAAATACGCCGTTAGGGTGTCGGAGAGTGCAGACGCCCGTCGGCCGCGCAAGTTCCTATCGACCGTTCGAAGGGGCCGGTAGCTCTGGTGCGAGCTGAGCGAGCAACCTGGAGCGCCGACTGCACGGAGACAATCAGCACTGACCTGGGCGGCTACTCCGCAAGCAGCGAGCCCAAGTTCTCAAGCTCTCTGTACGAGTTCGGCCCGTATACCGTTCGAAGAAAGTTGCACCTGCATATTGTCGAGAGGGGCGCACCTGGAATCAGTTCGAGGCGATCAAGCTCGACGAAGCAGCTCTGGTCGACGCGAATTCGTTCTGACACGAGTTCGGGCTGATGCCTCGGCAACAGCGACCAAGTGTCTTGCCCGGCGAGCAGAATGACGCGAGGTTGAAGCAGGCCAAACACCACTTTGCGAGTCAAGCGGTTGAGAGCCGCCACAAAGGATTCGGCCTCTACTCGTTGACGTAGCGCTGGCGTACTCTTCATTGAAAAATTTGCCGACCAAAATGGATAGTTTTCAATGTATAGAGCGTATCGCTCGTTAATTCTCCTCCAGTCATTCGGGATTTCGAGTCGTCTTGCTGCAGCATAAGCGCTTAGCACCGTACTCCTAAAGTGGAAAAAGGTCCTGTAAACGTAAGTCTGTCGAAAGTAATATCTATGAGATTTTAGGCAAGAGACCTGCTCCTGAAAATCCATTAGCTCCGGTGAGCTACCTTTCGGCGTCCCGTGATTTAAGGAGACAGATAGCACAAAGTCTGGGTGAAGGCTGGTCGGATCACCGCCAAAGAACTTTGGGGGAATAAGAAAACGTTCAACCGTGGCGACCGCAGCATTTTTTCCTTTTAGGCCTGCTAGTTTGTTCAGGTTTAATAGATCCAGCGCGTACGCTTCCGGATTGCCGTTGTGCCGAGCCCACCAAAGGCCATGGATCGCTGTAAGCTGGTCGGCAGCTGTCCTGGTCCTCTCTTCCCATGGCTCATCGCGAAACCTCAAAAGAGCATCGTCTATGACCGCCGAACGCGTTACTATAATTTGTCGTTCTTCATCCTGCATTTCCGCTTTACCCCCAGCGAATTAGATCGACCGGGAAAAGATTGCGCCCCGGGTAGGCGAACGTGTCGCAACCTTAGATGTGCTGTCCGTCCCCCTTTGCGAGCCTCCGCTTCACTTTAATACGCGATAAACGCTCGCGCGGCCGATCTTCAACCGGGCTGCAATCTCAGTGGCCCCCAGCCCCTCCGCCTTCAGCGCGGCAATTTCAGCGGCCTTAATGCTCGGCGGGCGGCCCTTGTAGACGCCCTTCGCCTTTGCCGCCGCAATGCCCTCTAGTTGGCGCTCCTTGCGGAGGTTCGTTTCGAACTCAGCGAACACGCCCAGCATATCGAGGAAGGCTTTGCCCGCGGCCGTGGAAGTGTCAATCGGCTGTTCTGTCGCGCGGAGCGTAGCCCCCTTGGCGCCGATGGCACGGACGATATCCTGAAGGTCCCCGATGGACCGCGCCAAGCGATCAATGCGGGTGACGAATAGCTCATCCCCCTTCCTCAGGAACTCCAGAACGTTTTGCAGCTCAGCGCGGCCCTGAGTGCTCGTGCCGCTTTTCTTCTCTTCGCGGATGACGGCACAGCCGGCCGCGTGGAGGGCTTCGCGCTGAAGCTCTAGGCTTTGGTCAAGGGTGCTGACGCGGGCATAGCCGATCTTTGACATGGGCGGAGGCTCCTAGGCTGTCTCGTTTGGCTCTAGACCGTCTCCATATGCCGTCTCAGAATGTGGAAGTCAACCCATACGAGACGCGCAAAGTGCCTCGCGTGGGTGTCTCGCTCAGGTATACCCATTCAAAACAGCCTGAGGCAAGCTGCAAGCTTGACCTGGGAATCGACCCGGCAGACTCTACAGCCGCAATCTGGAAGAGGGGAGCGGAGCATGGAAGAGCGCAAGAGACTCTGGAGCCCTACGGCGGCGCTGTATGCCGTGGCGCTGGGCTTGTTCGCCGTCGCTGGCGCTATCGGTCAATCGCACTCGTATCAGTTCGCGCCGGGCCTCGACAATATGTCGCTTTGGCGCGGTGACAACACGTCAGGGAAGGTTGTGCTGTGCTCGACGGACAAGGAAGTGCGGGAGATAGCCGACGCCATCACGAGAGGCCTTGACGACTTCAAGGGCGTAGACGTGCGGCGCTGCTAGGGCTTTGGTTCGGTTCCCGGGGGGAATCGAATTCGCTGGAAAACCGGTGGGGGGACCCGCGACGCCAGTTGCCACGTGCCACCTGTCGAATGAGTGACCCCTGTTTTAGTCGGGACAGCTTGCGCCGAGCTACAGCGGTGGGCTACAATACCATCGCTGAGGGAAGATAAACCATTCAACATCAATCACTTAGTGTTTCGCGCCGCCAGTCCGCCCCTGGGCACCATTACATCGTCTCCCTGTGTAACCTAACGGTGCTTTTTCCCTGAAAATTCAATCACATGATCCGGGGTGAGCGCTCATATCGTCTCCTGGGGACACATTGCATCGCCCCGAAAAGGGGGTAGATTCGGGGGTAGATTGAGCTACCCCCAGGGTCGATACCCCCGATGCCGCTCACCCACTTCGACATCCAGGCCGCGAAACCGCGCGACAAGGCGTACAAGCTCTCAGACGGCGGCGGCCTCTATCTCCTCGTCCAGCCCAGCGGCAGCAAGCTGTGGCGTCTCAAGTACCGCCACCATGGCGCGGAGCGCCTTCTCTCGTTCGGCCCGTATCCGGAGGTCTCCATCGCCCAGGCGCGCGGCAGGCGCGACGACGCCAAGCGGCAGATGGCGGAAGGCGTCGACCCGGCAGTGCAGAAGAAGCTCGACCGCATCGCGGCCGAGACAGCCGCGCGCAACACGTTCGGCCTCGTCGCCGCCGAATTCCTGTCGAACTTGGAGGCGAACGGCGCGGCCGCCTCGACGATGGCGAAGAACAGGTGGCTCCTCGAGGATCTCGGCGACACCAAAGGCCTGCAACCTCTCCTGTCAATAGCGGTGAAACGCGGTTCACCAGTCCATTCGTCGGGTCTCCGATCTGTGAGGCACCGACAATAGGACCTACAACCAAAGCGGCGGAAGCATAGCTCCATAGTTAACCCCGATTTATTCAATGTACATATTATGTCATCACAATATAAGAATGCAATTAGATAAAAATATCATTCCATCTGAGCAAAATAGATGGATATATTGTTGTGTATACTTATGTCATGCGTGGGAAGGCAAGTCTGATACTGTCGACCACCCTTCTGGCCTTTGCGCCAATCGCCGTCTTCGCTTTCACCGGCACGATTGTCGCCCCCAATCAATACGCCTGGAACGACAAAGGCGGCTATGTGAAATTGGCTCGCCAACGGCGGGAATGTCACGGTCACCGACGCGGCGCTCACCGGCTATATCTGGTTGGCGGGGTTCGGCTGGATCAATCTTTCCCCCACCAACGGCGGAGTCACCAACAGCGGCGGCGCACTCTCCGGCTCCGCCTGGGGCCAGAATGTCGGCTGGATCGATTTCAGTGGCGTCACGATCGACGCCAATAGCCGGTTCCACGGCCACACCGTGGCGCAGCCGAATTTCGGCGCCATGACCTTCGACTGCGACCATTGCGACGTCGCCACCTCGTGGCGCGCATCTGCGCCGAGCTCAGGCGGCGGCGCGAGCGTCAGCGGTGGCGGCGGCAACGGCCAGATCGTAGGCTCTGCCGCGAGCGCGCCATACCCCGGCGGCTTACAGGCATCCTCATCGGCCACGACCCAATCCCCTGTCACGGCGCTGCAAGCGCAGCTTCAGAGCCTCACGGCGCAGCTCGCCTCCTTGACCACCTCGAAGGGCTCGGGGCAATCCGCCGCAAAGGGCGGATCGGCCGCGTTCGCCTTCACGCGGAATCTCTAACTCAACGATTCCGGCGCTGACGTCAGTGCCCTGCAGCAATACCTCAACGGCCACGGCTTCCCGGTCGTGCAATCAGGCCCGGGCTCGCCTGGCAGTGAGACCGAATACTTCGGCATGGCCACCTACCGCGCGCTCAAGAAGTTCCAAGTCGCGCAGGGCATCCACGGCGCCGGCTATTTCGGGCCGTTGACGCGGGCCTTCATGAATTCGAACTAAGTTCTCTATCCACATCAATGATTTCCGAAACATGAAGATCGGCAAACCGCATGATACGATTCGCCTAAAGCCTGTATGAGCCGCGTTTCCCTATTCGCTTCAGTTGCCGCCTTGCTATTTTCTGTCAGCGCCCCGTTCACGGTCTTCGCAGTTTCATACCTTCCCGGCCAAACCCTCAACCCGAGCTGCTTACCGAGCGATCCAACGTGCCTCGCCGTCCCCAACACGACAAGCGGCAGCTTCACCGCCACATTCTCGTCTGCGACATCCACTTTCGCAGGTGGTGCGCAGGTCGCAGGCACGGCGTCATCAACAAACGTCGTCGTCTCCGGCTCGCTTACACTCGGAAACCTGAGCGGCATCCTGAAGGCTGTCGCGGGCGTCATCACAAGCACGCTCGTCAACCTCGCCTCTGACGTGACCGGCATCCTCGGCAATACCAATGGCGGCGCCGGAACATCGACCGCGCCAACCTACGGCCAGGTGCTCGTCGGCAATGGGAGCGGCGGCTACGCGCTCACAGCGACGTCGTCGCTCGGAATAGCGGGCGGCGGAGGTGTATGGGGCAGCATCAGGGGATCGCTTGCTTCTCAGCTGGACTTGCAGAACGCGCTCAACGGGAAGATCGGCGGCTCGACGATTTCCGCTCTCACAACGAATTACGATCCCTATTGGAACGGCAGCGCTTTCGCTAACGGCGCGATCTACGATACCGGAAGTTTGATAGGTATCGGCGCCACGACCCCCGGCTCGATCTTATCTATCAACGGTGTTGCCAACTGGACGACAGCGACGTCGACCTTCTACTCGACCGGCGGGATCAACCTCAGCGGAGGGTGCTTCTCGATCGGTGGAACGTGCGTTGGCGCGACCAGCGGTTCCGACGCCGTCAGCACCGGCGCACAAGGTCAGTTTGCCTTCTACAATGCCGCCGGCGCTGCGCTCGCCGCGACATCGAGCATCTTTCTCTCCTCATCCGGAAACGTCGGAATCGGCACGACCACGCCCAACTCGCCACTTGTGGTGACAGGAACAATGTCGCTCGGCTCCACTGGAGCGACGAACATCCGGCTCGGAAGTGAAAATGCTACGACGCCAGCGATGGTGTTCAATAGTGTTACCGGAATTGAATGTATATTAGAGACCTCGGGAGGATTTCGATTCGTTTATAACCAAGCGAGCGTGCCGGCCTCCCTTGACGTGTCGGGTAATCTCACCCTCGCTGGCGGATTGTACGCGACCGGCAACGTCGGCATCGGCACGACCACGCCAGATGGGCTAACAGTTCAAAAAAAACTGAGTAGTTTTACTGCCAAAGGTGTCGCCAACGTCCGCCTGGGGACTAATGGCGGCTCAGGAGGCGATGTTGTGCTCGATAATGGTACAAACGCTTTTACTTTAGAGAATAGCGCTTCGTGAGGATTTCGTGTTATCTACAATGGCGCGTCTGTTCCTCTTTCACTTACATCAGGTGGGAATTTTAGCCTAATACCAAGTCTCGGAGAGCGAGACTCGGGGTGAGCTTTTCAAAGCGGCTTGGATTTGATTCAAGGTGGCGAACGAAGGAGGTTCGCATGCCGGTCGCGCTTCGGACTGATTTTGACGCCGT